>JACCDW011397869.1_pt1 | contig 96173 bp, 78 predicted proteins | sample 7449781 | NCBI WGS metagenome assembly JACCDW01 (sample SAMN15323449, study PRJNA562643) | freshwater metagenome | isolation source: river surface water | place: USA:Blue River Watershed | collected 2017-08-18
CTATGATGGTGTTGGCTATGATGGTGTGTGCTTTATTTTGTTCTTCTATGGTATACAAAGGCGTCAACGCGCCAAGGCATTCCACCCAGTTCAATCTCACCCGTAGTGTTGAGTGCAAATATTCACGGCCACCATCGCGATGGACTTCACAACAGCCAAAACTCCACTAGCCCTACCCATAACTGGCATTGAGCCTCCTCGTAGTGATGGCAACATCCTGCAGAAAGGTTTGAGCCGCCTCCGCTATCTTGCCGAGAAGACTTGGTACAGTAACAAGATGCGGTTCCTTCTCCTGTTCTTCTTGATGCTGGTGTGTGTGAACTTCATGCTGATCTACTTCAACTACATGAACATCAGTAGTTCGATCATCCTTGGCGACCCGTCCGCGCCTGGCTACGTGAAGCCCACCAAACTCCAGCGAGCAATGAGTTCAATCGGCAATAGCTTGTACTTCACAACGACTCAGATCACTACTATTGGTTACGGCGATGTTACTCCCAACACCACTATTGGCAAGGCATGCGTGACGCTTGCTCATGTCGTTATCGGTTTTATTGCTTTGAACCTTGCTGCCGAGTATGGCGCTAACAACACTCAGAAGGATATGATTGCTTCTGTTGTGAGCAAGGCTCTTGGCGCAACTCCCGAGCGACGTCGTACTCGATTTGGCGACGACTTGCGCAACTCAATTGCTGGAGTTGTAGTGACTGATCCTATCAAGACATTTGAGCAGACCGTTGAAGTTGCGGATAAAGTTGAGAACACCGGTAGTCTAATCAAGACCAAGATGCGCAGCAGCATCGATAGAGCTCGCTCTAATCTGGAAAAAAGAAAGAACGCAATCATCCCTGATAATCGTGCGTTTGATGTAAGTGAAATGTCCAATCAAGTGAGCCAGTCTAACATCGGTTTGGATGGTCTGTTGGACTTGAATAGCATTCCGGCAGAGTTGCCACCACCGGCGCCAGTTGATGAGAACGGCTCCAGCTTGCTGTCTTAGCAAGCGTTGGCTTAGCGACGCTTCTTTCTGGGGAGCTTTTCTGGCAGAGCAATGTTGTGCTTGTCCAAGATGTCTTGGATATATTTTTTTCTCTTGACTACATCATTGTAGAATGTCTTGAATGTAGACACCGCGATGTTGAATTCCTTGGAGATATCCTCTGGCTGGATGTCAATGTCGTATATGACAATCACCATGAAGATCATGGCTGCTATCTTTGTGGAGAGCCTGGAGTTGGGATTCCCGATGCGGAGTTTCTCCAGCCTGTAGAATATTTCGAGTATGACTTCCTTGTGCTGCATGGGCATGTTCATTCTCTTGAGGTATGAGTCAACGTATTTCTCCTCGTTGTCATCGTTGATAGGTATCTGAATGATGCCGTCACACTCCATGCTTCTGAGAATCTTGTCACCCTTGGAGAGATCGTTTTCGCAGATGCACATCCACTCGCTTATCTCTTTGGGCTTCCGTATGATGCCCTCTTTGAGGCATTCGTAGTAGACCAATGATCCAATGATTCCGTCCAGCACGCTTCCCCTGTTGATCTTATTTGTCTGTCTGATGAGCCTGTACTGGTTTATGGTGTTGGCAATGATGTTCTTGGGTATCTTGAGTTCTGGTGACTTGAAGTTGAGCTTCTCCAGTTTCTTCCTTAGGTTGGCTTCCTGCACAAGTGAGTACTGTGAGGTAGAGTTTCTGAGTTGTTTCTGGTACTGGAACGAGTTCTTGCCGACGCATTTGATAGGTATGTGGAACTTGTCGCTGGTGTTGTACCCATCCATGGATGGCTCATAGTTGCCGTTGTCCGTGATGCATTCCAAGACGAGTCCGCACTGGATGCATGTGAGTGTGTTGTTTATGTCTGGATGCATCTCAATGCCGCATTCCTCGCACATCTTGTAGCTAGTGTCGTTTGAATGATGTTGTGTCTCTCCGGCTTGCTCTTGTTGAATGTCATGCTTGACGTCATCAAGCATCTGCGTGAATTCGTCCATGTCAAATATGTCCATAGCTTCCATGTTGGTAGTGCGGGTGTGGGTGATTACTGGGAGTGGTTACGGGGAGTGTGTTTACAGTGCAACGGTGTGGTCTGTTTCAACTTTGTCAAGCCGTACTTAAGTGTACGTGCTTCTAATTGCTATATCAGCAAAGTATCCAGCTTATCATATATACCTTTTAATTCACAAATGAGAGGCTACCAAACCCCAATTACAGCTGGCAGGCTGCCCACATCCCTTGTTGGCAGTGCCGCATACAGAGAGGCTGTGTGTGTTGGAGTTGGTGGCGCTGGCGGTGAGTTCGATTCCGAGCGTGTTCTATTTGATCTGAATTCCAACCGCGATATCCTTCAGAGTTGTCTCGATACTGTTGCGGGATATGTTCGCGACAATGGCTTGCTGGTTGTCGGCGGCATGGCTATCGATTTTGCGCTTCGACTCAAAGGCGAGCAGCTGTACGGCGACAACGCTGTTCCCGATTACGATGTCGTGGACAATGATAACATCAAGCATGCGAATGCTGTCGGCGAGTTGTTGTGCAACATGGGAGTTAGCGACGTGGCCATAGTACCTGCAATTCACAAGACTACTGTGCGCGTACAGGCGTTGGGCTATACCGTTTTCGATGTGACGTTCGTTCCCAAGTTCCTGTATGACAAGATTCCTTCCAAGACCATTGATGGATTTAGGTTCATTGATCCCGTCTATCAGAAGATTGACCAGTTTACATCGCTCGCCCTTCTTTGGGATATCACCGGGCCGTCGTTCAACATCTTGAATCGTTTCAAGAAGGACATCAAGCGCAAGGAGATGCTCAATCGTCACTACCGGTTAGAAGATATGACTGCTGGCATGTCTGACAAGCCTATATCCGGTGAGGCTGTGTCTGTTGAACAGCTGGATGTAAGATCGAGTGCATTATCACCCTTGCCAACATCCACCGCTGGCGTGTATTCGATAACAGCGCTGCCAACCGGCCGGGCTGCCTTTGCTATCTTCCGGCATGTGTATGTTAGAGAGATGCTAGCGATGGGCAAGCAACCCCCACCCCTGCGTTATCTACCAAGTCCAAAGAATGATAAGGATGGTGGTGAGATTGATTGGGTACAACTTAACCGCACGCACGGCGCGGGCAATGAAGTAGTCTTGACAATATCATCTCTAAGGGGCACCTCTGCTGATGCTGGCATGTCGGACACCACGTGGGAATTCATTCGCAACACCGCTAGTGTGAGAGATGTTGTAGAGGAGTTGTTCCCTACTGGCAGCAAAGTGAAGATAGGTCAACACAACAAGACTCAGCTTGCTACCGTCCACCCCGCACACCATGTAGTCCACGCAGTGGAGTCCCGGGCCGCACCTATCAAGGTGTTTAATCAGCACGGCCACAACCTGTCCATAAATATTGTTAGCCTCACCGCAGGCAATGCGGCGGGCAAGGTGGTGCGCGCCGGTGTCGCCAACTGCAATTTCGTACTGGCTTACTTTCTCTTAATGTATCATTTGACTCGCAAGCAAGAGAGCATACCCGACGCAAGCGGCGCGGGTGAGTTCAACGTCTACCTTATGTATTACATCGAGCTGCTCAACATGATGGAAGACGTCCATGCCAACATGTCTACCTACCCGCCAGCTCTAGTGAGTGCCTTCTCCAACGGAATGGATGTGATGCAGAACAAGGGCGGGTATTGGGAGGACGAGAACTACGAGTTCTTCATCAAGAATTTTGACAACCTGCAAGTCAACAGAACCAATCTGACATCTGTCCCGCCGAAGAATTACCTGAAGCATCCGAAGTGCACAGTTCAGAAACTGTTTGATCGCGACAACAGCGAATACTACTCTGAGTACTCCACACACTAGCCACCATCATGGCGCGATGTGGTCATCACCACAGCAAAAAAAACGGCACGCTTCAAACCACTTACATCAGAGCTGGTGTAGTGGTCTAAGCAGACGAGCTTGGTGCTTGTTCATCTTTCTTAGTCTTGCGAATGTACTTGCGCTTAGGCTTTGGGTCAACCACATTGTCAGCCACTGGCGCGGGAGTGGACGCGGGCGGGGCGGCCTCCACCACGATGTCAGCCACTGGCGCGGGCGGAGCGGCCTCCACCACGATGTCAACCACCGGCGCGGGCGGAGCGGGCCCAACCACGGTGTCAACCACCGGCGCGGGCGGAGCGGGCCCAACCACGGTGTCAACCACTGGAATTTCAATGGGCATGAGGTGCATCTCCTCCTCCACAGGGTTAACCACGACGTCAAGCAAATCATTAGCCGCGGGAGCGGGCGGGTCCTCAACAATGGTTGGCGAGTGCCCTTCCACCGCGTTGGTATCCACATCTGTGGGCGGCGTGGTGGGCGGCGTGGTGGGCGGTGTGGTGGGCGGCGTGGTGGGCGGTGTGGTGGTCTTCAATCCCCACTTGATGTATTGACTCCACTTAGGCACGTGCACATCACTCTCACTGGTGTTTATGAGAGCAATGCATTCATTGCGAGTGTGGGTGATTGGGGTAAAGGGCGACATCGCTCGCAGCTTGGTCTGCCACGGGTGGACCACTTCCCACTCCCATTCAACATCAACATCCCCACGTTTCTCAATGCCAGTATCCACTACAGTGAAATCTCCCTTGAGTACCTTGATGTCCTCCCATGCCGAGACTACCCATTGGTCTCCTTTTTTTTCAGGCTGGGCCGCTCGGTCTGACTTCACGAATACAATATCTTGGCTCATTGTACTGGCGATTGGTTGGTATACAATAGTCCACCATACTTGATTAAAATTGATTCGCTCCTTGGAAGTAAATCACAGCCAGCATCACGCACGCCCTTAGAAGTGACTACCATGTTCTCCACCACTCAGCAAGGCCCGAACGGTTCCAACGTTTCCAACGGATTCATTGCCAAGATTCAGAGCGCTCTTCGTGGTTTGAGTCTGTTTCTCATGGGCTCAAGCAACTCTATCGTACCGATGCAAGCGGTGCCGGTTGACATGCAGCCATCCAATGTACAGTCAACTACTGCTCACCGTGATACTGATGTAATTACAATGCTTGCGTCTCCGGTTGCAATGTTATCCACCCCAGTGGGGTTTGTGGAACGGATTGAAATGCCGATGGTAGCTCAAGCTGATTGGAACGCTACCGCCGAAATGTTCGAAAGTGAATTTGATGAGACCTGGGACAAGTACTTTGCCGAGGTGGATGACGCATACGCCGTGTTTGATGCGGCATGGCTTGCTGCCGAGAGCGTATATGCTCGCAAGTGGGAGCGAGCTCATTCCAAGTGGCGTCCCATGGACGGCGCTAGTACGTACACCTATCACAAGACTAAGTCAACGTTGGAACAGACCATGGTCACTGCTCGAGCTCTGGCTCGTACTCGCCTTGAGAACACCATTGAAGGCGCCCGTCTCAAGAGAGAAGATGCGCTCGTTGTTCTGAACGACAAGTACGCCAACTTGTTGGCTAGCACCAACTACACCCGCGCTTGAGCTTGCTATCGCGCGCGCTCGCACTGTTTTGAACTCAGCTTTGTTCCAAGTGCTTGTCTTGCATTTTTTTGCCTCTACTCGCATGAGCTTATTGCAATAAAATTGAATCAATCTATGGTCTATAACCCAAGACAGCCACAGTCCCACCACACTCCCGAGAAGAAACCACTCTCAAGCCCTTACAATGTCCACGTCTAGCGCTGCCGATGTTTACAACGCGGAGCTCGCTACTCAAAGTGCTCTTATTGAAGAGGCTACTCGTCGCGTGCGTGTGTTTGAGAGTATGCTTGCCGAGATTAATACTCGAGCTAATCCTTTGGCAGCTGCCAAGCAAGCTGCCGAGGAAGAGTACTTGTCTAAGACCCAATCCATTGAGAAGAAATACGCCGACAGAGAAGATCCTGTCTCCAAGACCATGATTGAAATCAACGCCAAGCAAGAAGAGCTTGAACAAGTCAGTCAGTCCATCAAGGACTTGACCAAACAGGTCGATGATCTGAATAAGTCTAAAGAGCAAGTAACCAAGTCTATCAAATCAAACAATCAGCAAGAAATTCGTTCGTTGAGCAAGTCTCTTGATGCTGTTGATAAGGACATAAGCAAACAGACTGCTGAGATTGAGAAGCTGAAGACCGCACTGGCGGCGGCAGAGCAGAAACTCGTTCAATCGAAAGACACACGATCATCAACTGTCGAACAAATTGCTGATTTGGAAAGCAAACTGCCCGAGTTGATTGCTTCAGATGTACAGCCTATCGAAAACAAGATTGATACGCTGTCAATGGAAGTTTCCAAGTTATCAGAGCAACAAGGTTTAATCAATATTGAGATTGAGTCTCTTGGCTTTGACATCGGTCATGACTTGTCTCCGATTAAAGTAGAGAAGGTACGTTGCAAGAACTTGGCGACTGAAAAAAAGAAAGCTGCTCAAGACATGAAACAGCGTAAGGCTGTGATTGATGAATCGTCAACACTCCAGCACGCATCTGCGGTCTTTAACAACATCAAGAAGATGTTCTCATCGGCTGTCAAGGATGGGCATGCAGCAGAGAAGCGTGCTAATAGGGCAATCGCAGAAGCTAAGACTACACTTGACAAGGCTGTAAAGACAGCAGCTGCTGAAGAAAAGAAGCGCGAGAAGGCTGAGGCAAAGAGCAAGTCAAAAAAGTCAAGCAAGTCAAAGAAGGACACAGATGTAGAGCACTCTCCCGCGGATGCGGAAACTGAAGAGGATGAAGCTGACCAAGCCGCGCGCAAGGCAGCTGACCAAGCAGTGGAAGCCCAACCCGTGAAGGCTGTTGACCTGGATCCGCTTGAAGCTGCTGACCGCGCTGCTCGCGAGGCCGCTGACCGAGCGGCATTGATGGAAGAGTGATCCACTCTGCTCCACACTTGCATGGTTCCACACTTGCATGTGCGCATGTATTTTTTGGCCAAAATTGATTCAAGCCCATAGAAGTAACCACTCCACTGAAGTAACTACAGTTGAGCCCTAGCCAGACCACTCCAGCTTGAAGCAATGCTCACTCCGCAGATGAAGATCCACATGGACAACCTCGCCCGCGAGCACACCGCGAGCATTGCTTGCCACCGTCAGCAACCGGACCAATGTATCTCTATGTACTTCACGGATCGTTTCTATCCAACCGCCGAGGTCTCTCTTCCGCATCAGATGATCACGCATCTTCACTTGAGCGATGACGTTGATTGGACGTATGCCGAAGATGCCCACATGCTGTGGAAGGACATGCACATTCTCTGTGAGCTCGATGTTCATAGATGCAATCAGTGCAGCACACACTGCCAGCAGTGCGACTTGCCGACTTGTGTTGAGTGCAACCCGTTTGAAAACAACCGTAGCGTTGAGACGTTAGCGGAGATGTTTTCTACTTGGGGTCGTACTGCGATAGACATGTTCTCACTGGTCGATGAGCGTGACTACTACACCATCCATCATCTTGGCACTGGAACAACTCACCAAGATACGACCATGCATAGTGTGGTCGGCTTCACCACTTGGCGCATCCGGGCCGACGCTCTCAAGCGCGTTCTCTCTCAGTTCACTCCGTTGGAAGAATGGCGCAAGGGCGAGCCCGCCGCGTATGCCAACTACTTCCAGTCTCATGAAGATTATGCCCTTGCGGTTGACTATTATCTTGAGCGACTGGATGCTCTTGAGGACATCTACAACTGGATGACCGAAGAAGATGGCGACGCATGGCGAGCCGGAGTGTTGACATCCTCGCGCGCGACGGACAGGACACTATCTGCTCTAAAGACTCTACGCGAAGAACGAGAGAGTGTGGACAGAGCTATCTTCATACGCGAAAGCAAGCGCCAGCGCATTGCAATCACCGCCGGCGGTGATGGCAACACTTCTGCTCGGGAGAAGCTTGACCACTACTGGAGTGATGAAGAGCTTGATGAGTGAGTGCCACCACGCGCTAGCGTTCAACGATCCAGCGTTCAACGCGGTGGGCTTACATTTTTTGCCAACCTGAGCTTTGCCGACTGGTTGGTCATCAATCCAGCAGGAGTCCAAAGAGTAAAGACGTGCAAGGTTTGAACTGGATACAAATGTCACGACTTGGCATGCAGGCACCCTCCACCAATCGCCAACCAACCATGCCCGCACTCAGACAGTACACGCCATCACCATCAACATCCGCGCGCCGGGCTCATCGTCTATTCGCTATCAATCTTGCTCGAGAGAATATGTGCTCCACTATCCAGGCATCTGTTCGAGAGGATCTCGATTTGCGTGGGCTCGAACTGGATGCTAGCTCCGCGCCGTGGCCGGTAATCCCGCGAAGCTGTTTCAACCAGTTGTTCTTCAATAGATTCTATGCCGGCATCATGCAACGTCTTCCAAGTGAGTGGATAGAGTATGCATCATCGCCAGCGGGTGGTGACCTAACCTGGTTGTCTACACCATATGGAACATCAACTACATCGCCAATGGTCAACTCAGATGTGTTAGTGCATCTTGGCATTCTCCGCGGGCATTGGTTAGAACTATCGCCAGTTGAATGGTGTGATCAAGTCATGGTGTTTATACGCGAGCAACTACAGGTGGACCATCCACAGGTGGACCATCCACAGGTGGACCATCCACAGGTGGACCATCCACAGGTGGACCATCCACAGGTGGACCATCCACAGGTGGACCTATCGGATGGCATTGATTATCTTCAGATCAACGCACCAACAGATGGTAATGCACCGCGCACTTGTGACGTGTCAAGCAATGCCCAGTGGCGAGGTGTTGAGCGACCAGCCAAGCTGTTCTTGTCTGCAAAGATTGTTCGCCACGTGTTGTCTACCATTGGTGACAATCGCGAGGTGTATCGGGAATTCTTTGAGTCTCTGGAATCAAAGCAAGTTGCTTGGCTTGTATACATCCGCGCGTTTCAATCCATCATCAGATCATATCACCAGACTTACAGAGAGAACCATGTTGCCACCTATCACTTGACTCACCACTCAAGCGATAGCACGCTAGCGGACATGCCAACCATCTACGCTGCTGCAGTGGAGTTGCGCCATGCGCGTAGTCACGTGGCAAAAAAATAAGACACCCTGCGCCAAACGGCGTGGTGGCTTGCGTTGGTTGCTAGCACTTAGAAGAATGCTAGTTTCTTTCTTGGCGCGGCAAGCACTTGTGCGATTCTGAGGTTGACTGTCTGTAGCGTTGCGTCTCGGTTTGAGCCGTTGCGTTGCGCGCCTTCTCGCATGCTGTCTTTTTTTTGTGTGTTGTCTATGATGGCTGCCATGGTGTTCGACATGGCTATAGCGTTCATGAAGTTCGCCATGAGTACGTTTCGGTCATATCCATCTTTGGTCTCTGTGGGCTCACTCCTTTCATCCAAGTGATTTCCATGGATCAGTAGCACTATGTCTGGCTTGGGCATGCCCTTGTCCATCTTGACTATGTCTCTATACGTCATGAAGTCATCGACCGGCAGTTGATTGATCGCCTGTTGGAATTGGTTTGTCATGGTGTATGCTATCGACGAGTAGACGTATCGATCTACGATGACGTTCTTCCCTTGAGTGAGCGCATTGATGATAGCTTGCTTGTCTTCCTGCCTGTTGTCAGCAAAGAACTTGAGCTCAACCTTCTTCGGCACCGTAAGCTTGCCTGTGAGTATGTCGTTGATCTTCTTGCCAATGGTCGTGGTCCTGTCCGGGTACTTGTATCGAACCCAAGCGTTAGCGTCCAAGTGGTTAGCGTCCAAGTGGCTAGCGTCCAAGTGGCTAGCGTCCAAGTGGCTAGCGTCCAAGTGGTTAGCGTCCAAGTGGTTAGCATTCACAATGCTATCCACAATGGTTGTCTTCCCTGCGCCGTCTGGTCCTTCTACCACCACGAGCAGCCCTCTATCACACGCACTCAAGTGAGTTGCTGAGTTCTTCCGCACTATTCCTTGGCGTGTATTTGGTTTGGTCTTGCCTGGCGCTTGACTCGCTGCAAACGCGTATGCAATTCCGCTCATATGGTTTGGTTTGACTGATGTTGCTTGCGCTGTGCTTCCTTTTGCCTTGTGTTGTATCACTACATGTGAGTCTGCTTTCATTGATGGTGAAATTTAAGGCAGCCTCTGTATCGTAGTAAAGCCACGTCCACTGCCGTCTGTGCCTCCTCTGCAGTTTGTCTATTGATTCATCATGCGAGTAATCACCAAGAGCGGACAGTTTGAGCCCGTTGACTTCAACAAGATTGTTACTCGTCTTGATGCTCTATGCAATCTCCCCGGCGAGCGTGTGTTGGATTTGGATGTGGCTGACATCGCCCAGCATACAATCAAGATGATGGTTGATGGTATCTCTACTCTAGAGCTGGATGCTATCTCAAGCAAGTACTGCGCGGCTAGTCTTGCGAATGATCCAGCCTACGGTGAGCTTGCCGCCCGCATCGAGGTGGATAACTTGCATCGCGACACCAGCAGTGATTACTACACCGCTGTCCTTGCATGCGAGTCATATACCAACGGTGATAGCGTTGTGAGACTACTAGCCCCCAAGCTGGTTGCCTTTGCCAAGCACTGGAATTACGTGCTCAACCTGGAGATCGATTACTGTCGAGACTTCCGGTATGACTATTTTGGCGTACGGACCTTGATGAAGAGCTACCTGCTGAAGCACAAGGTCGGCAACGGTATGCGTATCATGGAGCGCCCTCAGCACATGTGCATGCGCGTTGCGGTGGGCATTCACTTCAATGAGATTGGTGTGGATGGGGGTTGTTCTCCTGAAACACTTGAGAGCATCATCCGCACATACCATCTTATGAGTACCAAGAAATATACCCATGCCACGCCCACGCTGTTCAACGCCGGCACTGCTCGCCAGGCTCTGAGTTCTTGCTTCCTGTTGAGTGTAGATGATAGCATCGAAGACATCTACGAGACGCTCGCCAAGACCGCTTACATCTCCAAGTGGAGCGGCGGGATCGGCATCCATGTGTCCCAAGTGCGCGCAAAGAACGCTCTCATTAAGTCGACCAATGGGCTAACCGAGGGCATTGTACCGATGCTCGGTATGTTCAACAAGAGCAGTCTGTTCATCTCTCAAGGCGGCAACAAGCGTAAGGGCTCTACCGCGGTGTACTTGGAGATGTGGCATCCAGACATCTTTGAGTTCTTGGATCTCAAGAAGCCTCTTGGAGATGAGAACCTTCGGGCACGGGATCTGTTCTTGGCTCTATGGGTTTGCGACGTCTTCATGGAACGACTAGACAAGAGCTTGAGCTCAAACACTCCTGTCATGTGGAGTCTGTTCTGCCCGAGCAAGGCGCCCGGACTTGCTGACGTGTATGGCGATGAGTATAGAGAACTGTATCATCGTTATGAATCTGCCAAGCTGTGGAACCGGCAGGTAGACATTCGCGAGCTATGGGAACATGTACTGAGCGTGCAGATGGAGAGCGGCGTGCCGTACATCTCCTTCAAGGACCATGTCAATCGCAAGAACAATCAGAACAATCTAGGGACTATCAAATCGTCTAACCTGTGTGTGCATGGCGACACCCGTGTGCTCACCACCGCTGGCTGGGAGAAGATATCTGATCTGGCGGGGAGTGTTGTTGATGTCTGGAATGGCGAGGTGTTCTCGCAGACAACTGTTCGGTGCACCAATCCTATGACTAACTTCATCAAGGTTAGCTTCAGCAACGGAGCCAGCCTCACATGCACAGACTACCACAAGTTCTACCTGAAGGGCGGCCACTGCATCCCTGCGTATAGGCTTCAGAACGGAGATCAATTACAGCAATGGGAGCTGCCGCACATCAGCAGCCAGTCACCATCAGTCCTATCAATGGTTGATTCTCTAAGGGCTAGCGCTGGTGAAGCTAACACGTGGCCGGAGTGGGCTAGCATATCATACACCAATGGGTTCAAGGAAGGGAATGTGAGTGTGTTGAAACACGAGGATGCAATGTACGCCAGCTCATTGGGCGCGTTGAGTTGGTCGCCTGTGTTGGATGCTTGCCCCAAGGTGAGCAACTCCATTTCCAGGGATGCCCATACCGGAGACAGCTCCGGTGATGAGATGCACCCATGGTGTATTGACTGTCTGGAGAATGGCAATAGCATCTACACTCCCAAGGCGCTGTGTGCCTCTGCTCGCTGGCAGTATGACCGCTGGATCACAGCCTTCCATGACAAGAAGAAGCTGCTCACCTACATGGACTACCGCGCTTACTGGGAAGACAAGCATCAGAACATGCACATCTATGTGGGCGACCGCAAGCCAGTGGAGTACTACCTCACAAGTCCTGTGAATGAACGAATGCTTTGGGTCGCGGGTGTTATCGATAGCTGCGGGAAGATCAATGGTGAAATTCCATCGCTAATGTTACAGGTCGCTCACCGCGGAGAAGAGTTCGCACTACAGCTAGTCATGATCCTTCAATCTCTGGGCTACCACCCGCGGGTGTCCAGGACCGGACACGTGCTGCTCAACACATGGGATACATACGAGGTCTTCATCTCGTTTGGTCATGTGATCAAGATCATTCATCCGAGTGGGTTGGCTCTATGTGCTAGCCGATCAGTCGCAGACGTCCGCGTGGTTAGCATCGAACCAGTCGACGAGACGGGCCCATCATACTGCTTCACAGAGAAGATCCGAGGACGCGGGATGTTCAATGGAGTCGTCACGGGCAACTGCAATGAGATCAACATCTACACAGATCGAAACAACATCGGTGTGTGCAACCTGGCAAGTCTGTGCCTGTCTAAGTTTGTAAGCAAACCCAAAGAGACAAACCCGCTCGGACTGGGTGACCGGGAGTACGACTACGCCGCGCTGAGTGATGTTGTCAGGACTGTGGTAACCAATCTCAACCGAGTCATTGACAACAACTCATATCCAGTTGCAGAGGGAGAGTACAGTGATAAGATGAACCGCCCTATTGGTCTAGGAGTACAATCACTAGCCAAGGTATTTATGAAGATGCGTATACCATTCACGAGTAAGAAGGCAAGGGAAGTGAACCGCAAGATCTTCGAGACAATCTACTACGCGGCGGTTGACCAGAGCTGCGAGCTGGCCAAAGCGCACGGGCCGTACGCCAACTACGAAGGCAGTCTGATGAGCAAGGGCAAGTTGCAGTTTGATCTCTGGGGAGTTACACCAAGTGACCTTTGGGATTGGGAAGCACTTAGAGCAAAGGTGAGTCAGTACGGTGTTCGCAACAGTTTGCTCATGGCGCTCATGCCGACCGCATCGACTGCGCAGATCATGGGCAACACGGAATCCTTTGAACCAATCACATCCAACATGTATCTAAGGACTACACTCTCAGGAACGTTCCAGATCATCAACAAGTACTTGGTCAGGGACTTGAAGGAGCTAGGCTTGTGGAGTCAACAGACTAAGATGGATATCATGCAGGCCAACGGCAGCGTGGCGGACATATCATACATTCCAAGCGACTTGAAGCAAATATATGCAACGGTATGGGAGATCAAGCAACGGGACTTGATAGACATGGAGGCGGATAGAAACGCATACGTATGCCAGTCGACCAGTAGTAACAGATATCTGGAGAAGCCAACGATGGGCAAGCTCAAGGCCATGCATATGTATGCCTGGAAGAAAGGTCTCAAGACAGGAATGTACTATCTCCGAAGCAAGGCGGCGGCGGACGCGGTCAAGTTCACGGTCACGGCTAACACTCCCGGCGCAGCCAGCGCTGCCAGCTCTGCCCCACTGGATGACGAGTGTCTAAACTGCAGTGCATAGACCATACAATGTATATTCAACTGCCGGCTGAGTGATGTATAACAATCAAACACCCACAACACGCGAGTGTTTGTGCAATGGCTATTCGACTTGTCATTCACTGGGGTGATGGGCCCCATGTCCAGAATAGAACGACGCCATTTGCCAATGCTTACGAAATATGGCCAACCATGGGCGCCTTTGAACGGCCAAAATACATCGCAATCCCCTCGCCACTTGACGCCGGATTCGCCGCATGTAAGCCATACATGCATCAAAACGCCAGAAGTCTTCACATCCTAAGAAATCTGTGCGAGATATCGACCAAGCGAGTGACGGATCCAACCTTTGACCATGGTGATACGTTTGTACCACTCAACATTCATGAGATTCACATGTGGTTTGCCCCGGGAATAAGACCACCGTGGCTGTGGCCACGTATTGGATCGAGATGTGAATGGCGCTCGGAACATCTATCTTATGAATGAACATTTACTAGTCTCCGCAGGTGTTGCGGGGACTGCGGGGACGCCTACCTCGCGGAGTCTTGCAGAGTAATTTGTGTAGACCCAAGCCACACTTGTGTGGTAATCAACGACACTAATTCCCTACGTAGCGCTTCGTGCTGCAACGCATACTAAGTGTCGAGGTGTGGTGTATCATGGCAATCATCCACCGAGAGTACTCACATTTGACGACGATGGCATGCGCATGGCTCGCGGATATAGAGAGTACTTAGAGCATTGTGGTTACAACGCATACTAGCAAACCACGCTGCTTGCGAGCGTTATGGTCAATCAAGAGGTTCGTGGAACGGGTGGTAAATTTAACGCCTCGCAACAACTGGTTGTATGCGGCGCATCATGGCCATTAGACTTATCATTCATTGGGGCGATCAACGGGGCATAGATTGGCTCGCGACACCGTTTGCCGGTATCTTCCGGATACGCCCGGGCTTTGGCAAACGAGAGCGGATGAAATATCAAGCGGACCAGTCGAACCAAGCAGACACCAATCTTGGATTTGCCGGCTGCATGCAATATTTGCGACGCGAGTCATTTGAATATCACATGTTGCACGATATATGCTATATATCCACCAGGCGATTGATGGAGCCAGACTTTGACCATGTTGAAACGTTTATACCATTGAACATCCATGAGATACACATATGGTCTGAGCCAGATATGCCACTACCATGGATGCACATCAAACCAAAGCGATCACGCTTCTGGCGCCAAAAGCCCCCCACATTTCTAGAGAATATACCACACATGATTGTGTACCATGGAGAGTATCCATCACGCACACTACGATGCGAAGTCTCCAAGCGATATGTCGAGTACTTTGAGAATGATCAGCGCAACGCATGTTAGCAAACCACGCGCTAGCAAACCACGCGCTAGCAAACCACGCGCTAGCAAACCACGCGCTAGCAAACCACGCGCTAGCAAACCACGTGGCTTGGCGGTGGTGCTTTATTTTTTGATGTATTAATGATTGTCCGAGTACTCTACTGTAGACCACAGATGAGTGTGCTCCGCTTCGGCCACCACCTTGCGTGAGATGGTTGAACCATGTGGAGGGACACTGACTGGCGGAGATGTTAGCTCAAGCCACGGCTTGACATGGAATGTGGTCTACAGTGAAGGGCTGAGATGCGAACTAGAGCATATAATCAATTCTCAGATCTAATAAATCTAGTCGGAAGTGAAAGCAAGCGGCGATGGCATACTCTAGGGGTAATCCGGGCGCAAACACTGGTGTCTCTCGTAGAGCAAGCAATGTCGACGACAAGTCGCAGTCTTAGCAAGAACACGAACTGGCAGATATTTTTTTGCCCACCATACAAGTACGGCAATGTCGCTTGCACCCACTCACTCACGCAACGCTAACATGACACTGTATGATCGCATGCATGTGAAACTGCCACAGCTCAAGTGGATAGATGTTGACGCCTTGGAAGAGTACTATGATACAGGTTCGAACTGTATTGGAACGGTTGACTCAACAAACCCGCTTGCGGTGGACGCGATGGTATTCAACTGGTTGCTATCCACCAGAGAGAACAACATTGATCGATTGAAGATGAGACTTCACTACGCCAACACGCAGTTGGAAACATTATCTAGACACACTAGACGTTGTACATATATCGCCATCGCATCAACCGCACTGTCGACCATAGCCATAGTGACATCCATTGCAACAATTTGGACATGCCGGCAAAAACAACCACCGATGTAATTCCAGAGACTACAACCACTGCTCCTGTTGGTGTGACAAAGGAGAAAGCTACTCGTAAGAAAGCGGCTAGCGAGAAGAAGCCGGCCGAAAAAAAAGTAGCGACAAAGAGAGCACCTAGAACAAAGAAGACTACCACTCCCGCTAGCAATATGGTGGACACTCCCGCGGACACTCCCGCCGGCAATGTTGTTAGCACACCCGCGGATACTCCAGTTGACACTCCTGTCGGGGATGTTGTTAGCACTCCAGCGGACAGTCTCACCGCAAGTGTGAAGGTGACAACCTATTGCGGCAATGAGTTTTACTTCAGATCAAGTGACCAACTTGTTGTAGAGGCTTATGACCCAGTGAGTGGAATGGATGCCAGCCGCAAGGTGTATGCAGATGAGCTGCAAGTAAATTGGCGAATCCCATGTGAGTGGCGGGAAGAGATTCACTTGGGTGACAGCAGTGACACACAGGCGGGGGTTGATGTTGATGACCTCATTCAGAAGACTATAGAAATTATGACGCACCCGAAGGCCGGAGCCCAGCTCATCAAAAGTGGCGATGCGTGTTGGGTCAAGTGCCGCTTGCCTTGCTTGGACAACAATGCCGCTGAATGCGACGAGCACTCGGAGGGGAATGTCAAGCTGTTTGATGAAAATCATTTGCGAGAGATTGTATGGCGCTGGCGAGCCATCGGCGGAAACGTGTGCATCGCTAAGAACAAATTGGTTCGACGAGTGTTTGTTCGATGTAATGTGCGCGGCCCGCATATGTCCGAGGCTGTGAGCGATGTGCTTGACATCATCTTCAAAGCCAACGTGATGAACTTCATCACTAGTCATCATTCTGGTGAGCACAAGAAAGCACTACCCGCGAAATGGCTATCATCTCTAGAGACTAACATTGATGAGTGGAAGGAACACTACGCTGTCAAGTCTATAGAAGAATATCACCTCGCCACTGAGGGGGGTGGTATGGGTGAAGGCGTGTACTGTGATGTCGGCAGCATTGTTGAACAGCAGCGCGCTAACGGTTGGTATTACAACATTAAGCTAGTGATGTAAACCAAGTCACTACCACAAGCAAGCAATATTTTTTGCCTGACTCTCTTGGGCTTGAACAGCTTGAACAGATGACTCCGCTTGTGCTTGGGTGTAGGGCTCGTAGAACGGACAAGCTTGGTGAGCTTGATATGGTAGAAGGTGTAGATTTTGAGCTGCTCCGTACGGAGCAGCCGGTGAAACAAGGCGGATATGTTACATCCTGACTCCAGAAAGCTTCAAGTTCTGTCTAGCACAAGCTCAGCGTAGCCCGAGACAAGCAAAAGCTGGATGCTCTTGGTATGGGCCTTGGGATGGTTGAGGGTGTGGATTTTACGCTGCTGGACGTCCAGCAGCGTAACAACGGCAGAGGCTCTAACATTGCCAAGAGCTACATCCTGACCCCTGAGAGCTTCAAGAAGTGCCTGATGCGATCACGTCGCCATGCTGGGCAGCCTGTAGATCCAGTGATCTACTCCAGATATTTTTTATCCTTGGACTCCGTCTCCCTCCCAAGGGGAGGGCCGGCGACTCCAGTCTCGAGAGCAAGTCAATACCATGGGTCTTGGTGCTTGTTCTTAGGACTTGTTTGGGATGTAGACTACCCGCTCAGACACATGTCTGAGCCGGTGAAGCAAGGCGGATATTTCCACCTTGGGGTTTAGTCTCGAGAGCAAGTCAATACCATGTCTCTTGGTGCTTGTTCTTAGGACTTGTTTGGGATGCAGACTACCTGCTGCAGGATATCCTGCAGCAGGTGAAGCAAGGCGGATATTTCCCCGCGGTCTCGAGATCAAGTCAATGTCATGGGTCTTGGTGCTTGTTAGACTACAACCTGCCGGATATCCAGCAGGTTGTACCTTCTGGTGTAATTTACTCGTCTAGTAAAGACCAAGCTCTATAGTCCTGGGATGGTTAGGATTGTGTTTGGGTGTAGATTCTGACATGCAAGACGTCTTGTAGCTCAGGAAGCAAGGCGTGCATTTTCCCCTTGGGTTGAGTCTCAAGAGCAAATCAATGCCATGGTTCTCGGGGCTTGCAGAAAAATTGATTTTTTTACAGTAGTCAAACCACAGCTAACAACACACACACACACTCTACCCCACTCACCAACCATGAACATCAACAGCTATACCCAGGCCAAGGAGTTTGCAATTGCCCGTGGCAACCAACAGCACCCTTTCACCCTCAGCCAGTTCATGGATGAAGTCCACACGCGCTTCTACAGCCACGTGGACATCTCGTTCAAAGACTACTTCATGGAGATCGTGGACCAAGAAGGGCAGTTCGTCGTGCACCACTCCAAGTTGTTGGAGTACGGCGTCGTGACTAGTAAGCGCTCATCAGACATCAAGGACAAGCTCGACGCTTTTGGCATGGTAGAAGGTGTAGATTTTGAGCTGCGGAGTACTCCGCAGCTCAGAAATCAAGGTGGAACAAACATTGTTAAGAGCTACATCTTGACTCCAGAAAGCTTCAAGAAGTGCTTGATGCGCGCCCGCCGCCATGCTGGGCAGCCTGTGGATCCAGTGATCTATGCGGACTACTTCCTCCTTTTGGAGAAGATGGTGAAATTGTTCTCTCTGTACGAGAAATCCAAAGCCGAGGCAATGATTGCGTCTCAAAACGTTCGTATTGAGTTCATGATTGCCGAGATGCAGCGTGAGCGAGACGACGCACAGCGTGAGCGAGAAGAAGCACAGCGTGAGCGAGAAGCAGCCAAGCAACGTGACGCGGAGCAGCAACGCAAGATCAACGAGCTACTCGGATATGCTGTTGAGACTAAAGAAGCACTGGTTGAGACCAAGGAGGCTCTGGCTGAGACCAACGTGAAGTTGGACGATGTCAAGACTGAGTTGGTTGAGGCAAATGTTGATCGCTACGAGTTCAAGAAGCAGTTCAGTCTTGTGATTGATCAGCTTGATGAAATGTCTGAGAAGCTTGACGAGGCCAAAGAAGAGCGCAGTGAGATCAGCGATGAGCTGGCTGAGACCAGAGAGCAAGTGATGTTGATTAGCGAAGAGCTGACTGAGACCAGAGAGCAAGTTGCGTTGATCTCTAATGAGCTTGGCATTGAGCAGAACTTGCGTCAAAATGCAGTGCTTGCAACTGAAGTCGCCCAGAACGCACTTATGGATCAGATGACTAAGTCCGGAGCGGTGAACGCCGACCCTGGTCTCCACCATGTTGGCTGCATTATGGGTCGTTGGCGCAATGGCGAGTTGGAGTTGAACTTCATTGGACGCCAACTCAACTCGGCAATTCCGCTTGCTCGCGCCATGGCTCGTGATGGTTACAGTCCCGTGATCCCGATGTTCTTCTCTGTAGATCCAATCGCTCTTCGCTGTGCTACTGCTGAGAAGAACAAAGAAGATGTCCTCAGCGTGTTCGATCGAGTGACTAAGACTCTTCGTAACGCGTTTGGTCGAACGCTTCAGAAGCTCGGATTCAAGGCGGACGCTATTGTGCCGGCGATTGGCAAGCAGAAGACATTCATTCCACTTGGCTGCTCTTTCACTCAGGAGAACTTCCTCGCTAACCTGGAATCTGTTCTTCTAGAGACTACTGGCATGAAGTTGAGCGAAGCTATCAATCTCGCTAAGCGCGATATGGAAGCAATGGGTCGCGAGTACGATGTGGACGTTGATGGCGCTTAGGCATACTAAGTGTCGATGCGTTATGTGTGTTTGCATGTGCTTACATGTTTTTTTTGCGTGTTTGTATACCACCAGTCGCCTTGTCAGCAGCCTACAGGGCCTAAGCACTTTGATTGATGTCTCCGCGTGAATTGACTCTGAGTGATTTTGATAGTGCTAACCCCACTCGTCTTAGCGGCCGCTGGTCTCGCGGTAAGATTAGCATCGTGAAGTTCTATCTACCTACGTGCGTGTGGTGTTTGCGAACCCAGCCTGATTACGATGAGCTCGCACGTGTTGCCGGCGGTGACTTTAACATCTGCCAGGTAGACTGCAGTGCGGTGGACATCGCGGATAAGATCAACTCAGCAAACATCTTTGGATTCAACATCAACGGCTACCCCACGTTTGCCATCTTTGTTGACCAGGAGTACAAGCGCCTATATGAAGGTGACCGTAGCACGTTTAGTCTTCTGAATGAGTTGGTACTTGAGCAGTCCATCAAAGCACAACGTGGTTAAAGCAAGCTCAGCGTGGGTGGTCAAAGCGCGGCGTGTTTAGTGTCAAATATGGATTTTATATGGAACAAACGCCGCATATGTATGTAAATCCATATTCGAGATTACCTTCCAAGCGTATCTTGTTAATCTGCGTCGTGCTTGAAGCCCACAATGCCATCCACGCCGTCCACGATCAAGCCTCTCGCCCAGCCTTTCCTTTCCCCCGAAGAGTACAACGCTTACCTTGCTCGTAGTGGAATTGAAATGAGTCTGTCTACGTACATGGAAGTGATTTGTATTCGCTACTATCCCAAGTGCACAAACGGAGTCCCGTTGTACATCCGCTACATGTCTAAGGATCCTATTTCGTACTGGGCAAGCGAGTGGATGCTTCGAGGTTTGATTGGCAAGTCCGTCTCATGGGGCCGAGTACTTAGATTGCTAAGCCGTGGCAAGCACTACATTGGTGGTCGCGACAGCCCGCTACCATTTAGCGCAAACACATTGGGAGTCTCTCGTATTGTGGGCGAGTTGCACGTTGTGGGTGCTAAGTGGTCTGTTCTTAAGTCAGTCCACGCTCTGTATTCGGAGTATTTGGAAGATCTATCTACGGCCGGTCCTGTTGATGGTAACTACTCTACCCAATCAATCCAATCCACATACACTCCATCCAGCGGCGAGAGTGGTGGCGGAATGATTCATTCATCATCTCGAGACTCCCTGTGCGATTACGGCGTTGACAGCTTCAGATGGAGTACTAGTCGCGAGAGTACGGATTCATCCACCTCCGCATTGGATGACGTGATGGAGTTAGACATGGCAAGCATTAGCGAGCTAGAGTGTGCCTAGTGCACTCAATGCGCGTGCAAATGGCATGTGGGCTTCTTTTTTTGGCCCGGCAAGTGAATTGTAATCCATAGTCTATAGAGTGATATACTCACGAGTGGTGAATACCGTCGCGTACATTTTGTTTGGTTTGATTAGCCATGTCTGGATTTGATCCCTACGCCCGCAAGCTTGTTGTGGTTGGCATGCTTGGCGGCGTGCTGCTGTCTCTGATCGTCTACTGCCTTTGGGGGTACTTCATATGCCGACCCGCCTGGCACCGGGGCACGTGCCGCGTGCCGATGAGCAGTGTTGTGAACGGATACTGGGATTCTACTGGCGACCATTCTGAGGTCTTGGTGATTAACTTGGAGTCCAGGGAGTTATCATCTCACGTGAGTAGTCACGACGGCGAGGTCACGCTCTCCACTGAGTACATTATATCTAAGGCCTCCATGAAGGATGACGTCGACAAGTCTGGCAATGTGTTGGCAGAGCTGCATCTTATCCCAGCTGAAACTGGCATACAATCTATAGATGATGAATCACCTGTAGCAGGTGGTGAAGGTGCACTGTGCGGCCGACTTGTGTTGTCGATCTCCCCGGCTACCGGTGAGATGCATGTAGTTTCATGGCCAAAAAAAAGTGAGCCCAGTGAGGCTAGCAGTGACTGCAGTGAGCCCTTGGACTTGGGTGTGTTCATTCGCGACAACTTCATGAGTCTAGAGATAGAGTAGGTTCGAACTGGTCCGAATTGTCCACTCTGTCATTGCTTGGTGTCTAGAGATCCACAACCATGGCATCTTCTTTTTTGCCCGTGCGTCCGCGACGTTGGAGTGTGGCGAACATGTCATCAAGGTGGTCCAAGTCATCCACTCTAGCAAAGCTCCACGCGCCAGCTCTCTCAAGCCGCGGTGGTGAAAGCGGTGGCTTGCCAAGCGGCTGCACGTTTGCCGTCGGCTGTTCGCGCAACGCCGCGCGCCTCGCTGCAATCATATTCTGTAGACGAGTGTGTTCATCATCATGCGCAGCAAAGCTGCATGCATCCACTCTAGCGAAGTCACTGTCCGGCATTTCACTGCGCGATGTGTTGTCACTGCCGTTGTTCTTCACTGGACTCGCATGGTTGTCAACAACCCGCAGCATCGCCTTACATGTGTCTGCAAGCATTTCGACATCTCCATATGTATCACAAGCTTCCATGTTGGGAAGAATGCCTGGCAGCGTGTTGGAAGACGTGTCCACTTGCATGCCCAGTGGGATGCCTACAGTTGATGTGATGCACGTCTTGCACTTTGAAGTGTGGTCCACTTTGATGTCCTTGCATATCTCCAGTGCCGCGTTGATGCTCTTAGCGAAGTCATCTAACGCTGTAGTCGGGATTGTGTACTTGCCATGTGGCGCGCTCATGCTGCAAGCGGGGGAGCACTTACAACAGGTGAAGTGGTATAATCTTCTATGGACTGATTTTTTAATCCATAATCTCACGCCAAGTGCCGAGAGCCAAGTGATGCAATCCAAGTGCCGAGAGCCAAGTGATGCAATCCAAGTGCCGCGAGCCAAGTGCCGCATGCCAAGTGATGCAAGCCGCCTCCGCAAGCCAAGTGACGCATGCCAAGTGATGTAAGCCAAGTGATGTAAGCCAAGTGATGCAATCCAAGTGATGCAATCCAAGTGCCGCGAGCCAAGTGATGTAAGCCAAGTGATGCAATCCAAGTGCCGCGAGCCAAGTGATGCAATCCAAGTGCCGCGAGCCAAGTGCCGCGAGCCAAGTGCCGCGAGCCAAGTGCCGCAAGCCAAGTGCCGCGAGCCAAGTGATGCGAGCCAAGTGCCGCAATCCAAGTGCCGCGCGCCAAGTGATGCAAGCCGAGTGCCGCGAGCCAAGTGATGCGCGCCGAGTGCCGCGAGCCAAGTGGTGCGCGTGGTGCTCAACTAGTCATTGGACTATTGGTGTTGGAATATAGTGCCATGGATTTCACTCGCGAACAATTACTGGAGAGCAGTTTGAAGCAGGCCGATGATGTGTTGGTGACTGCTCGCTCTCGTGCTATCCAGTGGAAGTACAATCGGTTCGCGCAGGTGCTTGATATTGTTTGGGGCTACTGCAATGAGAATTCATCTACGGTGCTGGTCCACAATGTGAACCGCGTGGCTGCCCATGTGCGCGGGGAGTTGTTCTATCCCATTGATCCTGTTGGTGATTTGGGTTTGGTGTTGCTAACCCAGACCCCGCAGTTGCATGCCCGCGCGATTGTGGATCGCATCTTGCGCATAACCAAGTATGTTAGCATCATGAGCTTTGCCTTTGGGAAGGAGCAAGTTATCTCTGTCGAGAATGAGCGCCTTGTGCAGGTGAACATGTTATTCGAGGAGACCTTGGAGAAATTTTCTATCGAGTCCAACCTTCGCCCAATCAAGGCCGACATCTCTTGGCCGCTGACTTCCAGTGTCGGCAAGTGCAGCCTAGCCCCTGTCGCCATATCGTGGCTTATCTCTCTGAGGTCTAAGTACAATCCTGACAACATTGTGTTAGATGACTCGCCCGTGCCAAGCGACCCAAGAGAAAGTGACTCAAGTGATCTGCGTGTAATGGCTGACCTTGCCAACCAACTGGGCAAAAAAAAGGGTAAGCTTGACAACCACGTGCCTATTGTTATTGTTCCCAAGACTAACATCATACGCAGCGAAGATGCATGTATCATACGCAGCGAAGATGCATGTATCATCGGGTCTCGGCAGCGAAGTAACTCCAGTGGGCACTCCAGTGGGCACTTGGTTGACATGCGTGAAGTGGAGCCTATAATCTATAGAGTGGTGTCTGATATGAACCCAAAGCTGGGCGCGACTGGTGGCCCGTCCTTGAATGCTAGTACTGTGTTTGCTGGCAAGGGCATCAATGGCGCGATGCATATAATCACTCCATCATCTATTGACTTGGCTAAGCTGATCATCCAGGCGCTCTCATCATTTGGTAAGGGTCGTTATCAGCTGAATCGTAACTTCATCATGGATGACTTCCGTCTGAAGCGAGTCACCATCCATCTCGAGACTGCTGGCGGGCGCAAGCACATCGCTAGTATCTTCAACTCTACCGACTACGAGGTAATTCCGTCTACCTTGGATGTTGATCCTCAGGGGTTGAGTTGTTTGCGCGCGCATCCGCTAGTAGAGCTTCGCCTCTGGTTGTACTCCTTGGTGATGCAGCGATTCTACAACCAAGGAGATATGCATTCATTGGACTGGGGCTGGGTCGAGTCTAAGCTCCGCCAGGCTATTGCTGAGTCCACAGAAGAACATGTTCTGTCTTTGGTCTGGGCCGGATCTGTTCGCGATGAGAAGATTGACAAGGTGAAGATGGGCATCAACGTTTGGCGTCCGCGTGCTTAGAAGTCTTCGTCCAGATGGTTGTCTTCCATGCAAGTTGCTGCGGAGTTAGCCTTCCGGTATTGCGTGACTCGCTCTTCGAAGAAGTTTGCCTTCGTGTCCATGCCAATGTTGTCCATGAACTGAAACGGGTTGTTCGTCTTCCAGTGCGGCTGTAGTCCAAGGAGCACCAGTAGTTTATCTGCTACGAACTGGATGTAGTCTTGCATGCTGTCGCTGTTCATGCCTACCATGCGGCACGGGAACGATGCCGTGATGAACTCTGATTCAATCTCTACAGCTGATCGTACAATCTCAAGGATGTCTTCTGGTGAGCACTTCAGTTGGTCTGCGTATGTCGGGTCTGCCTTGAGCAGGTTGAACAGCTTGACCGCGAACATGTAGTGCAGCCCTTCATCTCTGGCGATGAACTCGTTTGACTTGGTCAGCCCCTTGAGTATGTTTCGTTCTCGGATCCAGAAGATGGCACAGAAGCTGCCGCTGAAGAATATTCCTTCCATGACTGCAAACGCAATGAGTCGCTTTCCGAACGAGCATTCCTCGGAGTGGATGGAGTCAATGGTATCAATCCACTTGGTCGCCCATATGGCCTTCTTCTTAATGGCGGGCACTGTCGTGATGGCATTTTTGAGTAGGGTATGTCTAGTCTTGTCCTTGACCAAGATGTCAAGCATGGTCTCATACGTCTGGCTGTGGATGTCCTCCATGGCTAGCTGCAGGTTGTAGAAGAGTCTGACATACGTGCGCATGCTGTCTGGCAGCGTGTCAATGTCCTTGGAGAATCGTTCTCCGAGATTTGTGTTGACAATTTGATCTGACATGGCAAAGAATGCCAATATGTGTTCGATGAAGAACCGTTCACCATCATTGAGCTTGACCCAATCGTCGTAGTCCTTAGAGAAGTCGATCTCCTTCTCAATCCAGAAGCAGTCGCGCGCCTTGAGGTACATGTCGTATAGCTCTCTGGATCTAACCGGGAATATGGACTGGATGGTTTCACTTAGCCGCGTATCCACAATTGACAGATCATCAACATACTGCTGGAAGGACTCAGTCGTTCGCTGTCCGGTATACGTGCGGACAAACTTGCCTCCCTTGTAGAGCGCAAAGGCTGGCACCGTGCGCGGCATGACTCCGCTGGCCAACTTGAAGTTGTCAAGCAGTTCCGCGCCTGTGTGAAATCCCCTAGAAGAACAAGCTTCCTCCGCGCAGTCTACCGCGCACGGCTTGGACATATTCACGACATACCCTCCCTGGACTTCATCAAATGCCGGCTTGCACTCGTCACAGAATCGACATCCTTCCTTAGAGAACATGACCATGCATGGCGGGCAATCCTCCTTGAGCGGATGCGCCATTGGCGAAGTGAAGACAGGTAGGCTTGAGGTGGACATGGCGGCAAGTGGGTTGGCGCTTAGTGGGCCTGGGTGGGTATATACATCCATAGACTAAGCCATGACTATAATTCACCATGAGCAAGCCACAACGCGAGCCACCATCGCCAGCTGCCACTGTGAGCCACCACCGCCAGCCACCATCGCCAGCTGCCACTGTGAGCCAGTCCACTGTGAGCTAGACCACAATTGGTGGATGTGTGATGGTATTTGTCTTTAGAGTGATGTCAAGTGGTAAGTGATCACGTGTATGCGTTGCTATGCACAGAGCCCGTGTGTCACGCGGGATGCTGCTTTATTTTTTGCCAAATTGAATAAACGTTCGGTTCTATTGTACCAAATCCACCCCCAAAGTTGATTATCTTTGGCGTTAGTATAGCCCTACCGCTGTAGCCCCTGTTGCCTACCCTCTGCCCGACGCCTACCTGAAGCATGTCTGCCAAGACCATCCCTACGACTGTGAGTGTGAACGACCTTACTAGTGATGACTTCATCGCTGTGTTGGACGCCGCTCTGAGTGACGGTGTTGGTATGCACTCTGCCGGCAACAAGCGCTCTCTGATTGAGCACCACTTGGATAGCTTCAACAAGTTCACTCGCGAGGGAATCAGTCAGATCATGATGCACACGTTCTCCATCGAGGCCGAGGTGAACAATGATCGCGACGAGACCGCCGAGGACCGTAGCATCAAGAAGTATCACTGCGAGGCCAAGATCACTAAGGTTAACATCCGCAATCCTATGAAGGTTAGCTACGACAACCAGAAGCAGCAGGTGTTGTACCCTCTCGAGGCTCATCGCCAAGACCTGACTTACTCTGCCGCCATCCATGTGGATGTTGAGATCGTGCTAACTGCTTACAAGGAGAATGGTACTACTGCTGTGAAGACTGACCGCTTGGTCGACCACCGCATTGGTAGCATCCCTGTGATGGTTGGTAGTGATCTGTGCAACTTGAATGGGTTGAGTCGCGACGCTAAGATCCAGTTGGGTGAAGATCCCACTGATCTCGGCGGCTACTTCGTGATCCGTTCTGTCGAGTGGATCATTGACAATCTCGAGAGTATGACGTACAACCTTCCTCGTGAGTTCAAGAACGTCGGCTTCAAGAACGAGTTGGTTCGCAGCGATATCATCTCCAAGCCCGGAGACAACTTCGAGAACTCGTCTCACATCGTGTGCAAGTACCTTGCTAACGACCAGATCGTGTTTGAGATCAACAACAGTCGTTTCAAGAACATTCAGCTACCATTCTATGTGCTCTTCCGCGCCTTGGGCGTGTGTGACGACAAGTCAATCATCGAGCACATCACGTACTCTCTGAACACCGGCGATCCCATCGTGAAGCGCATGGTTGAGATCCTTCGCAAGGGTTTCATGTGCAAGTACAGCGCGATGTCTGATACGTATGGCATTCAGTCCCAGATTGAAGTCTTGGAGATGATTGGTAACCACATCAGCGATATGCAGATGGCCGACTCGATTGCTCGCGGCAACGTGAACACTCGCAAGTACACAGTCCAGACCATCCTCTCTATCTTGGACAAGGACATCTTGCCGCACGTGGGTTTGACTGCTGAAGATCGCTTCTCAAAGGTTCGCTTCCTTGGTCACCTGTTGCATCGCCTGATGTTGGTTCACATGGATATCATGCCCAGCACTGATCGCGACTCGTACAAGAACAAGCGTGTGAACCCTGCCGGCGTGTCCTATGCCAAGATCTTCAAGACGAACTTTAACTTCACCATCGTGCAGACGGTTCGCCGCCAGTTCATGAAGGAGCTACGCAGCAACGGGTTCTCATCTGTGAACCTATCGCATGCGTTTGAGTCCGCCATCTACGGCCACGAGTTTGAGCGCGCCCTTATCCAAGCGATTGTTACTGGTGACAAGACTATCTCCATCAACAAGAAGAGCATTCAGAACCAAGTGTCGTCCCAGCAGCTGCACCGTAAGAACCAGATCAACGTGTATTCTGCTCTAAGGAACATCAACACGAAGAACACCTCTTCCGCCAAGCAGTCCGAGCGCGCGAATGAGATGCGTCGAGTGCACTCCTCTACGATTGGATATGTCTGTGTGATCCAGTCCGCAGATACTGGTGAGAAGGTCGGCATGCAGAAGCAGATGGCCATCTCCGCCAAGATCGCTCTTGGAAGTGAGAGCTCTGTACTGAAGCAGATTGTCCGAGCAGATGAAGATCTCATCCCTATGTTCAACGCTGCGGGTGAGCCATTGCGCGGCGAGCTGATCTACCAGAAGAAGCTCACCAAGGTATTTGTCAACGGCGACTGGTTGGGATGTGTCCCGAACTACCATACGTTCACAGACAAGTACCGACAGATGCGCCGAGACGGCAAGATCCACTTCATGGCCACAATCGCGATGGATGTTCGCTCCAATGAGATCTACATGTGGGTAGACATCGGCCGCATCGTGCGACCCATGGTCATCGTATACAGCAACATCGAAGAGGTTCAGAAGAGCAAGTACACTATCCCGTTCAAGCAGCACATCCGCCTCACTAAGAAGCATGTGAGACAGCTCATCGCAGGACGCATCACCATGCGCGACCTGTTAGACCAGGGAATTGTGGAGTACATCTCGCCGGAGGAACAACAGAACTGCCTCATTTCTAAGGACATCGAGACATTCATGCTGCATCAGGACGACGAGTTCATGCAGTTCACTCACCTGGACATTCCGCAAGCTATCATTGGTATCCCTGGACTCACGAGTCCTTACACCAACCACAACCAGCCGGCGCGAGGCATCTTCCAGACCAACCAGGTCAAGCAGACGTGCGGCGTCCCATGCCTTAACTACCACAACAAGGCGTACAAGGAGATGTTTGTGCAGATGCATAACCAGAAGCCTCTTATCAAGACGCTCGCGAACAAATTCATTGCGCCAACCGGCATGAACGCCATCGTGGCCATCATGATCTACGGCGGGTACAACCAAGATGACTCGTTGATCATGAATCAAGGTGCTATCGATCGAGGCCTCTTCAGCAACCACCACTTCACCTTTGAGAAGACTGAGTTGGATAAGAACGAGAAGTTCATCAACCCGGACCCGGCTGTGACCACAGACATCAAGCCATTCTCGAACTACTCGAAGCTCATCAATGGCATGGTCCCAGTTGGAACGTACGTCGAGTGCGGCGATGTCATCATCGGCAAGGTCGCCAACCTGAACAAGGCTGACCAGTATCAGAACTACAAGTACTATGATAAGTCTGTGGTCTACAAGTACAAGGAGCCAGCGTATGTGTGGGACGTCATCACTGGCCGCAATGAGGACGACACCATCTTCTGCAAGGTAGTCTTCAGATCAGTCCGAAACGTGGAGATCGGGAACAAGTTCTCGTCGCGCGCTGGTCAGAAGGGCACCGTAGGCATGATCTACCGCGATTCAGACATGCCGTTCACCGAGGACGGTGTCAAGCCAGACATCATCTTCAACCCTCACTCGCTACCCAGTCGAATGACTATGGGTGTCATCTTGGAAGGCATGCAGTCCAAGATCAATGCAATGAAGGGTACCATCACAGACGCCACCATCTTCCGCAAGACAAACATTGATGACCTGTCCGGTGAACTTGAGAAGCTAGGGTTTGCAGCCAACGGTACTCAGCGATTGTACAACGGCATGACCGGTAAGTTCATCGATGCGCAGATCTTCATTGGACCTATCTACTACCAGTGCCTGCAGAAATTTACAGTAGACACCATCTACGCACACACCACGTGTCCGACCGATGCGACCACTCGTCAGCCCTTGGATGGTAAGGCATCTTCGGGTGGGCTGCGCGCGGGTGAGATGGAGAGCTGGACTATGAGTGTCAGTGCTCCTAAGCTACTGGCAGAGAAGATGCGTGACCACAGTGATGGGTTCGATATCTACGTATGCCGAGGATGCAACCGCCGCGCGGTAGTCAACGAACGCAAGCGCATCTTCAAGTGCAAGCGGTGCGGAGACAAGGCAGACATCGTTAAGATCAAGTCCACCTGGAGTTGCAAGCTGTTCATGGATGAACTCGAGGCAGCCAACGTAGGCATGAAGCTATACCCCAAGCAAACGACATTCCAGTCAAACCAGTAGACACTACACACCACACACATACACACAAGCACTTGCAAACACATGCAAGGGCATTGTTTTTTTGCCCACCCACTCCGGCCGCAAGCAACATCACTCATCACCAGCCGCAAGCAACATCACTCTCTTACTCTCTGGAACAATATCCATCGCAAGCAACATAATTGCTAACCGGCTCCAAGCAACATAATGGCTGACCAGCCGCAAGCAACAACTCGCCTCGCCAGCCGCAAGCAACAACTCGCCTCGCCAGCCGCAAGCAACAACTCGCCTCGCCAGCCGCAAGCAACAACTCGCCTCGCCAGCCGCAAGCAACAACACTCTCTTACTCTCTGGAACAATATCCATCGCAGGCAACATCACTCATCTCCGGCCGCAAGCAACAACACTCTCTTACTCTCTGGAACAATATCCATCGCAGGCAACATCACTCTCTTACTCTCTGGAACAATATCCACCGCAAGCAACATAATTGCTGACCGGCCGCAAGCAACATAATTGCTGACCGGCCGCAAGCAACATAATAGCTGACCGGCCGTAAGCAACATCACGCCTCGCCGGCCGTAAGCAACATCACTCATCTCCGGCCGCAAGCAACATCACTCATCACCGGCCGCGAGCAACCACTCGTAAACCAAGTGGAGAGCAAGTGGAGTGCTAGCAAGAGCAAAATAAACCAAGTGAGAGCAAGTTGAGACCAAGTGAGAGCAAGTTGAGACTAAGTGAGAGCAAGTTGAGACTAAGTGAGAGCAAGTTGAGTGCTGGCAAGAGCAAAATAAACCAAGTGGAGAGCAAAGCAGTAACGTCAGTGAGGTTAACATGTGCGAAAGAGATCCACGGAGAGCAAGTGGAGAGCAAGTGAGAGCAAGTGAGAGCAAGTGGAGTGCTGGCAAGAGCAAGTGAGAGCAAGTGGAGTGCTGGCAAGAGCAAAATAAACCAAGTGGAGAGCAAGTGGAGAGCAAGTGGAGAGCAAGTGGAGAGCAAGTGGAGAGCAAAAATGTTCTCGCGATCATATACAGCCAGTTGTTGCGAGGTGTTGGCTGCAAATGGTATTCCCAGGGCCACACAGTGGAGTACTTAGAAGCATATGGTGCAATGATTCGCCCCGATACGCGCCCGCCGCCATGCTCCTGGCTGTGATCTACCTGATGATCTTCCATATGCTAGTACCACTTGGCAAAAAAATTCCAACCCTCGAAGAGCTAGACAAGACATGTCTCGCCAAGTGCTCGGCACCGCAGTGGCAAGCTGTGAGCAAGATGTCTCGGGGAGAGAAATATTATCTGACCGATCCAGTCGGAGGGGTTGTTGCCACTGGTGACGACCAGGCTGTTCACCAATGCGGTATCACTCTATGGGAGTTCAGTCATCTGTTCATGCATGTGTTCATTGGCTGGTGGTTAGATCTTCGTTGGAGTCTAATTATTGGTGGCGTGTTTGAATTTTGGGAGTGGCGCGAGCATAGATGTGAGAACAAGCTCGACATTGCATACAACTCATTGGGCGCCATTGTTGGCGGCGCTCTTCGACACTACTCCACCAAAAGGTGGCCAGTGTACACTGGTTCCAAGTGATGCGCTTGAAGTGCTACTAGTCTAAGTGATGCTCTTCATGATGGCCAGTGTGTCTGCCGGTGTTCGAACTTTGATGAATGTCATTCCATTCCGACGAGCAAACAAGTAGTCGCTGTTGGAGTCGCCAACCATTATGGCCACCTCGCCTTGCGGCCGGTTGACATTGAGAGTTTGTTTTCCAAAGACTCCTAGCTTATAGTCATGCGGAATGAGTTTCAAGAACGATCCCACCGCCGGGACCTTTAGTCCTCTGCACGCGTGTCTGTCCACCTCTGCATCCAAGTTGCTTGCAGTGGTGGCTGTGTGTTGATGAGTCTCCTCCGCGTCGTCCCACATGTCTGTCTCAATGACTTGGACGTGTCTTGTTTTTTTGATGGCAAGCATAAGTCTAGTGCTGACCCGCGGGAACTTCACTAAGATGACTGAGTCGTCCAATATCTTGTAGCCCTCAGATTGTTCACTAGGCGTGAGTGTTATGCCGGCAGTCTTCGCTGGCGTGATGATGCGAGTGTATCGTATGTCTTGCGCCTTCATGTATCGCTTGACCGTGTCATGTCCTGCTCTGTTGTCTGTGATGAATGTGATGTTTGATCTCTTCGCTAGCGAGTTGATGCAGTACACGAGCGACTTGGGCACCGGTGAACCATATGACTCCCGGATGGTCTTGTCAATATCAACAAACCAGTGCTTGACATGTGCTATCTTCTCTGGGCTAGTACAAAGACCATCCAGTACGGAGTACACCTTGGCCAGCGCATCGTCGTCCGCAAGGCATATCCTTACGCATCCAAATCCGAGGTCTTTGGTTTTGTCCCGCACCATTATACCATGGTATTCCATGACGTCGCACAGGTACGGCGCGTCCTTGGTTGGTAGTATTATGAATGGTACCTTGCCTGAGTATGTCACGGGGTCGAACCAAGTCGAGTGCTCTGCCAGCTGGTTAACTGATCGCACCCACTTGGCCCATCTCGTTAGATCACTCTTAGCCGCGGTGAGATAGTGTTGTCTGTCTTGCATGATTGCAAGTGCCGTATCGATATTCACTCCAGGGATTGCCTTGGTGCACATGTGTTTGGATATGTGCTTACTCAGAGAGTGGTTGACCATCATGTATCCGACTCGGATGCCCGCGGCCGCAAACGCTTTGGAGAAAGTCCTGACAACAATGACGTTCGCGCAGTCAACATAGTTGTTCTCTGTGAACGTCCACTCGGCATATGCCTCATCTACAATCCACACCACGCTGGGCCATCTACGTGTCAAGCTCTTGAAGTGGAGTATGGTATGTTGGTCCATGGAATATCCGATAGGTAGGTTGGGGTTGCTAAGGTAAACAATGGGCGCACCAAACCCGTCTGCCTTGCCGCCAGCGGGTGTGTATACAGATTCAAGTGCGGCTTCCAGATAGCTAAGGTCCTTCTCATCTCCGTTATGGCATCTGACATATTTGACCATGGTGGTTGTAGCATGCGCGTCGTGTGCAAACCCCGGATAGTTCGGATGCGCAATGATCACAGGACTGTCTCGCTCTGCAAATGTCTTCAAGATCAACTGCAACGCGGCGCCACTGCCAGGCGTCACCAATATGTCCAGGTTAGTAAACACTCCAGCGGCGCCATTGCCAGCAACATGGTAGGTGATCTGAGTCTTAAGTTTGTTCAGACTTGAGATGGATGGATATGCGTTAGGGGGCACGGCAGATCGCAGAGTCCTTAGAACATAAGGTGTGTGCTTGGTGAACGACTGTATTACAGACAGATTCAAGCTGTCGCCGGTGGTCGCGGGTATGACATATTCGTCAACCCCTCTAGTCAAGCGGTTGCACGCGGGTAGAGTGTTGGCATGTGCGGGGCTGTTAGCATTGCGGGGTTTGCTATATTTGTCGCATACGTCAATCTGCTGATCCATATCCGCGCTCATATGTAAAATTGAATAAACATTATTCCATGAATCAACACACTCATCCAACAGACACTCATCTACCAAGTCGTCCATCCACCATGCCATCCAACTTAGGCTGCACTCTACCCAAGCAATCTCTTGCCGACAAGTGGACTCGATTTGATAGCAACACCATTTGTCTCCCTGTGCTGTACTCCAACACCAACACGCCCCACAGTTCTAACAGGTCGCGCATGTGGCAAGTTTACGTCATTAGTCCGACCCATGCAATTGGAGACTTGTTGACGATGGCGAATTGGCAAGATGAGTTGACGAGTGGTGAGTACTCCACCGCGTGCTCTTACTACACGGCATATGGCGCAGGCAGTCTTAAGACTGTATCGACGCATACAACACTTACAACGGGTAAGAACATTGGCAGGGCTAACGAAACATCGCCTATCACGCAAGCCATGGCCGAGTGCGGGAGTGCCTGGAGTCTCAAGATAAAAAAGGGGTTCACCATTGCACCAGCCAATGACGCGCGCCCAGCCAGCCCGGCGGGTGAGTCAACTCAAGAGCAACTCAACACACATGGGATGCGCGGGATGTTGCAGATGTTCCAGGACAAGAAGTTGTTCCCAATGGCGCTGCAGCCTTGGAAGCATCACGGCAAGATACAATTCCCAGCGATTGTGCAGCCTAAGTTGGATGGCGTCAGATGTGTCGCGCGTCTGGGCTCAGACGGAAGTGTTCGACTGGAGTCGCGCGGAGGTGTCGGGCTCGAGGGCTTTCACACCATAACATCAACACTCGCTCACCTGTACGACCAACTGCTATCGCCCACGACTCGGATTGACGGAGAGCTATACATCCACGGTGTAGACCTTCAAGAGATTTCGGGAATCGCTAGGCGCAGTGAAGCGCACGTTGCGCAAACAGATACTCTTGGCAAAGAAGATTTGATCTTCCACATGTTCGATGTCTTCGACCCGATGGCGGATGCGACTAACTCGCCGCAGTCAACAACAGACCGGATGACTGTACTTGCATCTATCAACACATGGGTGCAAAACAGTAGTGGCACTCACTCCTTGCAAGTGGTGGACTCCCATATTGTTCAGACCATGGAAGATAGTGATGAGCTGTTCAACTCGCTAACGGAAGCTGGCTACGAGGGGATCGTTTACAAGAACGCCAACGCACGCTACGAGTGGAGCGAGTCCAGGGAAAAAAGATCGATGAACTTCATCAAGCGCAAGACGATGCTAACAGATGAGTTCACTATTGTTGACTTCACGAGCGGCAAGGGAAAGCACGCGAACTGCGTGGTATTCATTCTACAGACTCAACAAGGCAACACATTCAACATGGTCACGTTGGGAAGCACAGCCCAGAGAGAAGAACTTCTCCGCGAGTGTCGGGTTGACTTCTCGAAGTTCAAAAACAAGTTGGCCACTGTCAAGTACGATGCGCTGTCAAGCGAAGGTGTGCCGCTTCGAGGGCAGATCGTTGAAGTCGACAGAGTCATGTAAAGCACACCCTAACGCCACCGGGCAGGTATAGCACCTCCAAGTTTCGAAGGCCCACCGCAACCGCACACTCTTGTATAGACTCCTTCAGGAGCTTTATTTTTTTGCAGTCTTCCGGCCGGACTGGGCACTCTCCAACAGCCGAGTCAATCCATAGATCAAAGCTGCGCCATTCGACAAATCCTTTGAGTACCGTAATGTCAGATATCTGCCACTCAATACCAACATCATGCGGGGGCTCATTCCACGCATGCAACCACATGGTATCACTTCGGTGAATGCATGATACGCTATAGTCGTCAATCTCTAGAGCTGAAATGCCATTCCGGATGACATTGCCCGGCAACTCATTCTTAGTCTTCCTCTTGACTTGATCAAACATCTTCATCACAACGGCAAGATTGAGATCGACCCCAAAGAAATCTCGCATAGTCTTTGGAATACTACCGACCATGGCATCAGCATCGCGGAGAAGACAATAGCACTGCTCTAAATCCTTGGGCAGTCGAACCCATTTATATATCTTGCCGTCACTGGGAACGCGTTCCGCTTGGGTTGCAGATTTGCTCTTTGCTTTGCCGGTTGAGCATTTGGAGTTCACAAGTTTAGCGCCACCCTTCCCCGTAGACCTTCCGCGTATGGGTTGATCAGTCACTACCACAATGGACGATAGCTGACTCAGCCACGGCACTGCTTTGCCACCGCTTGCCGGTGGATGGTTATCAATCCATTGTGGCAGTGATTGGACAACATGGTCTCGGAACGAATCTGGGCTTTCACTAGGAGGCTTGACCATGGTTGCAAAGTCCGTGGAACGAGTTGTGTAACAGTGAACTAAACTGCGCGGTGATTGCTATACGTGAGTTCGATTCTAATCGTCAAAAAATAAAGAAGAAACAAACACCATGCACTCACCATGCGCGCTCACAATCACTTGCGCAACTTCTGGGCGACCATCAACTTGGCCTCGGCCATGATGACCTTGCGCGTCTTGTAGATCTTGGTCACCACCTTGGTCGTCTTGTCGCTGCGGAAGATGGCCTTGCGGAAGCGTGGGAGCCGTTCCGGCAAGTTCATCACGTCCATGTCCGCGATCTCCTTCTCACACTCCATCTCCCAAGCGCAGTTGGCCGAGTCAATCAAGTCAATCAAGTCAAACATGGTTGGCTTGGTTAGATCTGTCTTGGTACTGCTGCTTGTGCTAGCGGTGGTTTAGTGAGTGTATAAGTCTCTAGAGATTCAACTTTTTTGCAAGTCCGTTCCACGAGGCGCCAAGTGGCTTGTTTTTCAAATGAACTCAGCTCTGACTCAAGCGGAGGCCGCGTGGCAATAAAATTGAAACAATCCCATGAAGTTAAATCAACCCAGCCACCGCTTACCAGCACCCAACCAACAACCACCAGTCGCCATGTTCACCAAGGTCTCCCGCACCGAATACACCATTGCCCGCACCAAGCTCCAGAGCCTGACCCGCAACCTTCCGAAGCTCAAGACATTCATGTACTACGGAGGCTCTAGCGTCCTGCGCTGCATTATGCAGCAAGAGCTCCCGGAGCGAGGCCACTTCTCGCCAGGAGACGTTGACCTGTACGTCGACATGAGTCACGACGACTTCAACATCGTCGAGATGAGCGACTACCTGTACGACCTTCTGCAGATGAAGATGCGTAGCCCCACTGACGGATGCGATGCAGATGCCCCACTTCAAGCGTACAAGTCTGCCATGGAGATGGCCTGCATCTACCACACGAGCCTTGTTGCCGGTGAGAACCCGCAGAGTGATTCTTGTGAGTACTTCAGCTCCAAGCACATCATCGATGTGATCAAGTACGTTGGCATGAAGATAAAGATGGACTTGATCCTCATCAACAGCAGTATCGAGCAGCACATCTTGGACGACTACGACCTAGATATCTGCCGCAACTACGTGGACAGCAACGGAGACTTCCACATCCACTCACTTGGAAACATCATTTCAGGGTACGCCACGATGTCAGCAGATACACTGTCCAGAAACATCGGGTCGCGTCACCAGTGGACCAAGTTCACGCGGCGTGTTGTGAAGTACATCAACCGACTATTCAAGATCACGGTCGTAGCCGCGAGTGATGATGACATGGTCGAGCTATGGCCTTTGCACATTCTCTCGACTCGCCGAGTGAGTGTCGTCATGGCCGGATGTACGCACTCGTTAAGCTTCCCGCTATTGACCGCATTCCACTTGGGGTCAATCCGATTTGTGAGCGAGTGGTCTAACTCGACTGGCGATGCTTGTGAGAAAGAGCTAATCACCAAGACATGGCACCAGTTATTGTCTAAAGACTCAGGTGAATACATTGACGGCGCCATCATATGGGCCATGCGCATTGGCAACGTGCACATGGAGCTCCAAAGCCGGCTGACTCAACACCTCGCGGCACCGGCGCAAGTCGCGCCACTTCACTTCGCGGAGCCAGCGGAGTAAGCATCTCCATGTGCTTGAAGCAGAGTGAACTCTGCTTGTTTGTTTTTTGCGTAGTATATAGATCCAAACCAGTGTATACTGGTCAGCTAAAGCGGGAACCAGTTGGGTAGGTAGTACTGGACTGGACTGAAATGAGTACATCTGCGCAGAAGAAGTGGAAGGCCAACGGCGTCACCGTTTCTCAGCGAACGGCAGACAAGATAACTGCTACCAGCGGTGTAAAGACTCGCGTGTGGGGCCCGCATTTTTGGAGGACCTTGTTTTTTGTAGCGATGAATTACCCCAATGAAGTTAGCGATAGCAAGTGCGACCAAGTGATCCGTCGGCAGTATTACAACTTCTACCAATCTCTTCAGTGGACTCTACCATGCGGGTGGTGTCTTGAGAGCTATCGCCGGTTCTGGAAGGAGGATGACCTTCTAACATACATGGACTCAAGGATTGATCTCCTGCGTTGGGTGTATGAGCTAAAGGACAAGGTTAACAAGAAGCTAATCTTCCAAGAGAAGCAACAGCTAGCCGCTGTCAAGCAGCAGCTAACTCTCCAGCTACAGGCAAAAAAAATAACAGCCAAGCAGATGCAGTCCATGCTAACCCAGGCAACGTCTCGCATATGCAGAACTCAGAAGAGTCCTACATTCAAGCAGGTCCTAGATAGTCTTGCAGAACACAGAGCGTGAGCATAAGTGTCCATATGACTTGAAATGTGCATCTAAGCGCGCTTGGTTGACTTGGAACGCTTGCTGCGTTTGCCGCCAGTCTTGGAGCGCTTGCTGTACTTGCCACCAGCCTTGCTACGCTTGGAGCGCTTGCTCTTGCCGCCAGCCTTGGCGCGCTTGGAACGCTTGCTGCGCTTGCTCTTGCCACCCGCGACGCCAACGTTAGGGCCCTTGCCGATCTTGAACATGTTAGTACCGCACTCGCCACACTGGCCACGCTTGGCAGGCTTGCCGTTAGCCATGGCAGTCTCTTGTACGTTCTTCATCTCGCGCTTTTGCTTGCATTTCATACAGTATGCTTCAACCATTGTTCACCGATCACGTGGCGCGATGGATAGTCCTTACAACAAGTAAAGCTGTGGGTGTGATATATTCCTGGTGCTATTTATTCCTGGTGCTATTTATTCCGTTCGAACCTACGCCCTTGGATCTTGTCTATTTGATCTTGATACTCTTTGCGCTTGGTGTCTGAAGTGCACGCTTGCATCATGTTGGTCAGCGAGAGGATGATCTCAGATTTGATCGCGTCCCCATTATCTTCCATGTACTTCCGCATGCGCTCGTCTTGGCTGTCGACCAGTTGGTCTACCTTCCTTTGCGCCGATTGGCTAGCCGCTCTGAGTGCGTCCATGCTTATTCTATGGTGTAACTGTATGGCTCTCGCCGCAGAAATCCCATGAGGGTCAACCTCACCATATAGCAAATCATCCTCTGTAGCAAACTGGCCCAAGGATAGGTCTTCCTCCAAGTCCAAGGTTTGCGGATTCTCCAAGCCCAAAGGTTGATCCTCCGAAGCAGTTTGGCTATACCATACGTGGATCATAATGAAGATGGCCATCACAGTCAACAGAAATATAGTTGCTCTAGTGGACCGCAGCGTGGCAGTGAGTGGCGAGGCGTACTCTAGTTGTTCGTGAGATGCCAATGCGTAGTAGTTCATAGTGCTAACCAATTTGCGGAGACTAGTCTCTATAGCAATGAAGAGACAAAGTAGTTAACGGTGTTTTGCTTCACCAGCTTGGATGGCGATGTCGCGAACACGATCGCACCAACCGCAGTCGCCACCACCAACTGCTTGAAGAGACCGTTCACTCTTTTTTGCCATGCCGGTTTAGAAGCCTTCCACTCAAGCACGCTATCTGCGACCATGTCCCTTACAAATGATTTGTCTGCAGCACTCATGCCGCACCATGCGTTGAACATCTTACTGTCACGATACACTCCTTCTCTTTGGAACTTATCGAAGTCGCCAATCTGGGTCACGAGCATGGGATCTTCTACGCACCACTTGGAGTAGTCGTTGATGAGCACCAAGACAATCACACACGCCATCATACTGCATATAACGGTGGATCTGTCAAAGCCAAGAATGCAACTAGTTGTTTGTGGCGACTGTTTGCCCGATTCTACCGGCGCATTTGCGTCTTTGCCTCGTGAATTAGAGCCGTCGTCCATCCTATATATATACAAGTGCAAGCAGAAGCGCATTCGACTGTAAACCCCGCCCAGCATGGATTACTATGTACCTAGCATCGCCAAGGCTCACGCCGAGCAGATGGGACTGTACAGCGACGATCACATGAAGACTCTCCAGAAAACCCTTGATGGACTCACTCGCCGCTTGACAGCCATGTCGCCAGGAGTCTACCAAAACTGGACCCTTATTGCTAGAGATACGCGAGCTCAGCTTGGCAAGCTGGTAGTGATCCAATTCAGTCTAAAGAATGAGCAGAAGGAGGCAACCACCAACGGCAGGCTCACGCGAGTTAAGAAGGCTAGGCTATGCAAGTTCATTGACCAAGGCACACGCATCAATGCGGATGCGGCTGTGGATGATAGGCCAACATTGGTTGAGCGACATTGCCAAGTAGTGTGCCAAGTGATTGCCCACATGAAGAAGCAACGTCGACTGCGCATGCTTCAGAACCGACTGGATGTTGCTTCGAAATCTCTACTGCGCAAACATTCTAAGTACCTGTCATTTACCAGATACATGTATCACGAATACTGGCGAGTCGTTACACTCATTCAGTCCGTGAAGAAGAAGATTGATCTTGTGACTCAAGGAGCGGCCAAGGCTCGGATCAAGTACAAGAAGGATCTCGAGTTCATGGATGAGATATGGTCAACTCATTATGTCCATGGAGATGATTGCCCTATCTGCATGGAGGATGGCGAGAAGCTAGTCACGTCCAAGTGCGGGCACACGTTTCATCCACTATGCATCATGCAGTACGTCCATGTCAGGATTACGGCTCCCGGGGCGCATACTAGACTTACTGGTAGCATTGGGAAGAAGGCACCGTGTCCGATGTGCCGTGAGATCAATTGGTAGAGCATTGACATTGACACTACGCGTGTATGATACAATATAGTCGCTGGCTGCAACGGTGTTTGCAGTTGACACCCGCGGCGCTTACATCATCTCAGCGTTCATCAACAGGAATTAAACCGATCGCGTTGTTTCTGGCATGTCACAGTTCCCTGACTCACTGCTGATTAACCTTAATATTATTTCTAAGATCGCGCCAAATGACAAGATATTCGTCAACGGCGAAGGATACATCTCCATAGAGAACTCTACTATCTTCCAAGGTCTATTCCGCTTCTTCTACAGCAACGGGAGATCAAAGAGCGTCCACAACTTGTCCAATTTCTATCAGCACGTCTTCAAGTTCGTGGACCAATCAATCGCACACAACCCGCCGCAGTGCAGTGAAGCGTGCGTCTCGAAGGGTGCTCTTAAGACACTAGGCATCTATCTTCAGAAGTCTCTATCCGGTGTTGAGAACTTGAAGCAGACATACCAGACCGATGTTGTGATCACATCTAAGATGGATATCATCATGGATAGCATCCGGCAGTATGCCAAAAAAATAGACAAGTACACTACAGATGTGTTTGAGCCAAGCTCTGTTCCAAGCGCATCGCGTCCAGCCATCTCCAGCGCCTCGCCACTTAGTCACGTCTTTGGATAGCACTTAGACCAAGTGCATGTATGCGTCCACTCAATTTGGTTTGAGTGGCTGTCTCTTTTTTCTTGGAGTGGTTGCTTAGGCTTGCTTGGCCGCCGCCTCCAGCTTGGCAATCTTTTCTAGGGCCTCCTCCAGTTTCTTAGACAGATACTGCACGCTACCAATCAAGTGGTTTGTGACCTCACGAGTGGACACGCTGTGGAAGTCCTCAATGCCGTTTCGCTCCTGGATGTCAACCGCCGCCGGGATGACCTCCTTGACTTCCTGCGCGATGAGACCACGGTGGGTTCGCGACTGTCCCTTGTAGTTGTAGTCAACGAGAGATAGGTTCATGATGCGCTGGTGAGTCTCTTCTAGCGATACCTGGTTGAAGTTCTCCTTGACGCGGCGATCGGAAGTTTCGAACAGCTGCGTGGTGTACAGGTTGTTAGCATCAAGACGCATGGCTTCTACCAATGAGCCATTGTTCATAAGATTGATTACGTACTGGCCGCTCTCGGCCGCAGTGGTCACGCTAGTGGCTACCACCGCAGCGTTACCGAACTCCACGTTAGCATTGGCATCATTCTCTACAACGAACGACATGCCAACACCAAGACCGACCGCCGGCGGAGATGTGGTTGTTCGTGTAATGACTAGAGGCACGCCAGTCGTGTTGCCAACCGCGTTGTCAAACGTGAGTGCTAGAGTGTTCATTGTGATCGAGTTAATGCCCGAGATGTTCTTGTTGGCATCTACCACGAGCGCCTTGCTGGCCTGCGCAGTACCTGGAGTGGTATCCACATAGTTGATCTCCGCGGCAGTCGCGGTAACCAGCGCGCCAGCCAACTGCAGGCCCTTATCAACTCCGTTGTGATCAATAACATTCAACACATTCTCAGTGCTTAGTCCAGTGAGAGTGCCAACAGTTGTGATGTTAGGTTGCGAGGGGGTTTGCAACGTGCCAGTCAAGCTGGTGGCAGATAGAGCATTGATGCCCACCACGTCCTTGTCTTCGTTCACCACAAGAGCCTTGCTGGGTTGAGCAGTACCAGGAGTGGTATCCACGTAGTTAAGCTCCGCCGCGGTCGAAGTGACCAATACACCCGCGAGCTTGAGGCCGGTGTTCACTCCGTTGTGCGACTGAATGTCGACACTGCCAGTGCTAGCAATCTGCAGGTTGTTGCTACCATCCAACTTGAAGTCAACCTTAGAGGCCGGAGCATCACCAGTCGGATCATTGTACGTGAGGCGAAGTACATCTCCAGTCGCGTGGTTTACCTGTAGTCCAAAGACTAAGCTGGTTGTGTTGATGCCAACATTGCCCGTCGTGTTCATGGTCTCTACCTCAAAGTTATCAGCCGCTAGCGTTCCCACGTTGATGGTTTCGGCACCTAGAACGTTAATGCCTGTTACATCCTTGTCGCCATTCAAGACGAGTGCCTTACTGGCGGTCGCGGTGCCTGGGGCAACATCAACATAGTTCAACTCCGCGGCGGTTGACGTGACCAGCACACCAGCCAGCTTGAGTCCCTTGTCCACCCCGTTGTGGCCAGCAACGTCAAGCGAGTTATCACCATGAGCGGTGATAGTACTTCCAGATGCCTTCATCGTAAGGTTGCCCGAGTCGCTCACCAAGAAGTCAGCAACATTGGTGGTGCCGTTGTAAAGAAGACGGAGACAGTCACCGGTGGCCGAGCTGATGTCTACTTGCTTGACAGCGGCCGTCGAGTTAACGGCCAACTTACCGGTAGTCGAGAGAGATCCAAGGTTAGAGATGTTGCGATCGGCATCAACAACCATCGCCTTGCTAGCCTCTACAGTGCCAGGCGTCGTGTCGACGTAGTTCAGCTCCGCAGCGGTCGCGGTTACCAACGTGCCCGCCAGTTGCAAGCCCTTGTTCGTTCCGTTGTGGTCAACAACATTCAACACATTCTGAACACTTAGACCCGTGAGAGTTCCCACCGTTGTGACGTTAGGCTGCGCGGCTGTTTGCAGCGTACCCGTAATGTTGGTAGCCGTAAGCGAGTTAATGCCCGCGATGGATGTGTCCGCGTCTACCACAAGAGCCTTGGTGGCTTCAGCCGTACCTGGCGTGGTGTCTACGTAGTTCAACTCAATCGTGGTAGCGGTGACGCCATCCAGCAGGTTCAGCTCTGCAGTACTGAGAGTAGCACCATCCAAGATGTTCAGCTCGCTGGCCGTGGCTGTCAGCAGCACGCCGCCAAGCTTGAGTCCCTTGGCAACACCGTTATGACCCTTTACATCCAAATCGTCATCTGCGTGGATGTCTACCTGTCCACCGCTAGCCTGAATGGTCAGTACACCAGTCTCAGACATGAGAAGGTCAGCAAAGTTGTCCGCACCGCCAGCGGCCGCGTCGTACGTGAGACGAAGGTTGTCACCAGTCGCGGAGTTGATCTCTAGCTTCTTATCGGGGTTGGTGGTACCTAGACCCATGCGGTTGGTCTTGGTAAGACGCATGGTCTCACTCCCAAAGTTAATGAAGCGAAGGTTATCATCATCCGCACCGGCTGCAGTCTCCGCAAGGATCTTAGTATCTTGATCAACATCAGTCACACCACCTAGCGAGCCCCACGAGTTGCCCGCACCGAAGCCTTCGAACTGTGAAGTCTCCGAGTTGTAACGGATTTGGCCAGCAGCGCCATCCGGACGCGCGGCGGTGTTGCCTACCGGAATGACAAGGGCCGGGCCGGCTACCTGTACGTTAGCCTGGAAGCTCGCGTTGCCCTGGATGGACGCAGTTCCGCCAACGTTAAGGTTCTTACCAATACCAACACCACCAACAGTCACAAGACTACCAGTCGCGGGTGAGACCGACTCAGTGGTGCCCGTGACGCTAGCCGTGGTGATGCTAGCAATGTTGGTTGTCACCTGTTGAATGCCAGCGATCTCCTTGTCGCCGTTCAGGACAAGTGCCTTGCTAGCCTCACCACTGCCAGGCGTAGTATCGACATAGTTAAGCTCCGCGGCGGTCGCCGTGACAAGAACACCAGCCAGCTGCAGGCCCTTGTTGGTTCCGTTGTGTCCAACAACGTTGAATGAGTTCAGCCCATCTACCGCAACACTGGCACCAGTAGTCTTTAGAGTAAGAATGCCCGCGTTGTCCATGGTCAAATCTGCGTGAGTTTCAGCCTCTCCATCTGCATCATCATACGTAAGGCGCAAGCATTCACCTGTCGCAGAGTTTATCTCCACCTGAGCGCCCGGTGTAGTTGTGTTCACACCAAGGCGACCCACCGTAGTCATATTGCCGACGCCAGCGATGGCCTTGTTGGCATCAACCACAAGCGCCTTGCTTTCCTGCGCAGTACCCGGAGTGGTATCCACATAGTTAAGCTCCGCAGCAGTTGACGTCACAAGCACACCCGCGAGCTGCAGGCCCTTATCAACCCCGTCGTGGTCAACAACATTCAACACGTTCTGAACGCTTAGGCCAGTGAGAGTTCCCACCGTTGTGACGTTGGGCTGCGCGGCAGTTTGCAATACACCCGTGATGCTAGTGGCCGATAGCGCGGAGATGCCTACTATGGAGAGGTCGGCGTCCATTACCAACGCCTTGCTGGCCTGAGCAGTTCCTGGAGTAGTGTCGACGTAGTTCAGCTCAGCCGCGGTTGATGTAACCAACACACCCGCAAGCTTGAGACCCTTGTCCGTCCCGTTGTGCGACTGAATGTCCACACTGCCGGTGCTAGCAATCTGCAAGTTGTTGTTGACGTCAAGCTTGAAGTCAACCTTAGAGGCCGGAGTGTCGCCGGTCGGATCATTGTACGTGAGTCGGAGAACATCGCCAGTCGCGTGGTTGACCTGTAGTCCAAAGACTAGACTGGTCGTGTTGATGCCCACATTGCCGGTTGTGTTCATGGTATCAACATCAAAGTTCTCGGCAGCCAAGTTGGCGACATTGACAGTCTCCGCGCCGATGACGTTGATTCCCGTCACATCCTTGTCACCGTTCAAGACAAGCGCCTTGTTAGCAGTGGCAGTACCCGGAGCAACATCAACGTAGTTCAACTCTGCCGCAGTGGATGTAACCAAAACACCTGCAAGCTTGAGACCCTTATCCACCCCATTGTGTCCAAAGACATCAAACGAGTTATTTCCGTGGGTTTGGATGGTGCTACCAGACGCCTTCATTGTGAGGTCACCAATATCGCTCACCAGGAAGTCAGCAGCACTGGCAGTGTTGTCGTAGACCAAGCGCAAGCAGTCGCCAGTGGTGGAGCTGATGTCAACCTGGTTAGTGGCGGCGCCACTGGTGTTCACTCCTAGCTTGCCAGTGTTGTAGATCGATCCGATGTTAGCGATGTTGCGGTCTGCGTCCAGCACAAGAGCCTTGCTAGCCTGCGCAGTACCTTGTGTGGTGTCTACGTAGTTCAACTCACCGGCAGTGGCAGTCACTAGAACATTGGCAAGCTTAAGGCCCTTGCTCCCCCCGTCGTGCCCAAGGATGTTCACGTTGCTAGAATGCGAAGAGACCAAGAGCTCGCCGGCGCCGGTCACCGAGAGAGACGTCTGCGTCGAGTTGGTACCATCGTAGAGAACAATCTTGTCCTGAACGAATCGGCCAGAAGGCGCTACCGTCATCTGCTTGTCATCGTACGCCATGCTCACGCCAGGCACGAGCTGCGAGACCTGCGAGGTTGAGCTCCAGTTCAAAGAGAACTTTTCAGTCCCGCTGAGCTGCACATGCTGCATGTAGACGGGGTACCACTTGTTAGCAACCAACGGGATAGGATCAGTCTGAAGATTTGTATGATCTCCGCCATCCCAGGCGACCTTGACCAGCGTGTTGTTAATCCAGAGACGGAAGTTGTCATTGCTGTTGACAGTGAACGTGTAATCTTCACTGTAGTTCGGCTTCACGTAGCCCCAAATTTCCATAGAGTAGTTTTCAGCGAGGCCCGGTGTGGGTTCGTAGTTGGTGAAGTCTACGCTGGTGATAACATCTGCTTTGATGGTCGAGCCAGTGAAGTCTACATTGTCGTACACGCGAAGCTTAAGGCCGCCAGTGTTGAAGGCGTTCAGCGGGACGCCCGCGACCGTCAGGCTGTTGACACTAGCGGCGCCGTTCACGTTTAGACCAGTGAGAGTGCCAAGAGAGGTTACGTTAGGCTGCGCGGCAGTTTGCAGCGTACCGGTGAGAGTAGAAGCCGTAACATTGTTTAGATTGACGATGTTGCGGTCAGCATCCACAATAAGTGCCTTGCTGGCCTCAGCCGTACCAAACACGGCTACATCCGTTGTGTTCAGCTCCAGCGCAGAAGCCGTTACTAGCGTACCGTTAACGGTAATGTGCTCCGTCTCGATAGAGTTAATGTTCTTGATATCACGGTTAGCATCCACAACAAGAGCCTTGTTTGCCTGGGCTACACCAAGTGTGTTAATGTCCGTGTAGTTGAGCTCAATGGCGGACGCCGTCACTAGCGTGCCGTTGACCGTGAGGTTATCAGTCTCAAGATTAGTCAAACCGACGATGGAGTTGTTCGAGTCAGTCACTAGAGCCTTGCCGGGCTCGGCGGTACCGGGCGTGGTGTTCGTGTAGTTGATCTGCTCAGCGCTGGAGGTAATCCACTCACCGGCCAACTTAAGACCCTTTGTAGTGCCGTCGTGCTCTTTGATATCGACAATTCCGTTACTGTCAAGACCAGTGAGAGTACCGACCGTTGTGATATTGGGCTGCAATGCAGTCTGAAGGGTACCGGTAATGTTTGTAGCCGAGATAGATGACAGTCCTGTGATGGCATTGTTGAGATCACTATAGACGAGGTAGGTAAAGGCAGTACCAGTGTTGAACATCAATCGGTTGGTATCGGCATTGGCAATAACCTCACCTCGAAGGTTCTCAGTGATGGAGTTGATCTGCGACTGCGTAAGGTTCTTGACTAAAACCATCTCTAAGTCAGATGTGTAGCTGCCACAGTACTATACGCGTGTCCGCTAGCGATATATATAACCAAACAACAATATGCTTGCAAGTGATTCAAAAAAATAAGCAACCACTCAAGCACCGCGACACAACTGCGCACGGTGCGTGGTATAGGTTCGAACTGGTATAGTGAAATTATGCCGAAGCACTTGAGTCAATGTACTTGAGACGGATTGGAATCAAAAGACGCTTGCTTCCAAGGTACACCTGGAAGCGCAGTGATGCATCGGGGAACAAGATATCACTTGCATCGACATTGATGGATATCACTGTAGATGATTGGCGAGTGCATATGTGACCATTGAGACTGTTTATCTGGGCGATCACTGCCAAGTCGCGAGCCGGGTTTAGCGTTGTGAACTCAGTGATGTAAATGATGTCTCCTGAAAGAAGGTTGTGATCTTCACTGAACTCGATAGTCATGGGATTGGATGTGTAGTTAATAGTCCGAGTGAAGAGCCGATCCTTGTCAAACGTAATGGGCGCGAGTGGCGAACCAAAACGAATGCTGAACTCGTTGATCTTGGCAATCGGCTTATGAAATCGGAAGACTTTATTAACCGGCTCGAGCTCAAGCAAGTTCTTGTTCTTGGTTGCTTTGAAGAGGAAGTGGAACTGGGCATTCTCATACGCATCAATCGCCGACGATGACAGCTCCAAGATAGACATCGTGATGATGTTGTAGTAGTTATCGGCAGCAGTCAGATACGGAATAGAGAACGGAAAGATTTCGACCTCGACTAAATCCTTCAGAGCTCCCGATGAGATGATGGTACCGGAGCCGGGGCTCTTGCTTCGAGTGTCTGACACGATGTTGAACACAATACGCGATCGATCTTGGTTCGATAGACTCTGGTAGCGACTGTCCAGCAGGATGTTGCTATCGCGACACAGCGACTCTCGGTTAATTACGCGTGTAAGCTCAATCAAATCCTTTGCAGACAGAGACGACAATGCCGGATTATCAAAAGACTCACGGCTGCCAGCCAACCCCTCAGCCACACCCGTCAAACCCTTTGTAGCAAAGCTACTCACAGGCTTGTCCATGATCTGTTCAATCATCATCTCCTTCACATCCACAGACTGCTGAGAGCGAAGGTAGCTCTTGTAATTACTCACCGCGAAATCACATTGATCGCCAATGGTGGTCAACGAGTCGGGCATTCGAAGCTGGCGGGTGAACTGCAGAAGCTGGTCTACCTCGCTGCGAGAAAAATGCATCTTGAACTCATTCTCAGCACGGACAACGAGCTCCTTCAAACCTTTCTGAGACCAAAGAGACATGGCGGTAGAGCGCACCACTAACACTACAGTGGAGTATATGGATAAGTAAATCTTATTGTTCATTCACCTTGTGCTAGCCGCTTGGCCGGATGGTGACAACATTTCTATGGCCCAATATACACATCAACCCAATGAATGAAGCTCAGCCTATCAACCCAATGAATGAAGCCCAACCTATTCAAGAACTACAATGGGCGGATCCTCATGTGAGCGAAGGCTCCAAGCAAAACCCTAACCGATTTATAGCATGTGCAGCGGTGCGCATGACGCTAGCAGCCGTGGTAGCCAGCAAGGTTATCAGCGACACAGCCAGACGTGTCTTGCTTCTAATGATTACATGTGTGTTCTTTGTGTTGATGGCCAGCCGAGGTAACAACCACTGGAAGAACTATCCGCGAACCATACTCGCATACGCCGCGGCAAGTGTAATGCCAGCAGAAGCTGCCGGAGCGGTCATCGCAGCTGACACTCTCAGTAGCATGACTGCCCGACACATTGCGAGCCTTGCCTACCACACACAAGCCATATATGCAAAAAATTGAAGTCCATAGACAAGGTACATCGAGTGTGTCAATCCACCCAATCCACCATGGAGCCAAAGACGGTCAACCGATTCTTCACCATCCGCACTCCCAAGTCAACACACCAAACCGCGGCACTGCTAGCAGTGCTGGTGCGCGGGAATGTTGGCAAGTGGTGTGTTAGAAACCAGCCGCTAGAAACGTCTCGCCCGATACATCGCATTCATTCTGGAGACTTGATCTTCGTCACTAGAACAGTCTACCAGCCTCGCTCTCGGCGCGGGTGCTCATCCATATGGAGTAATGAGGGCTTGTGGTTGGAGTTGATGACCGCTAATCATCTTGGAGAGTTGATAAGCGGATGGTGCTGGATGGAGAACAAGCCGGTGCTTACCAACCCGCCGGTGCAACCATCTACCTTAGGCGTCGCGCATTTGCTCACTCCCAACACGATGACTAACCTTCTGCAGTCAAAGTCAACAACGCAATTCGTTTCCAGGTGCATACAAATTGTGCACACTGAGAGAACCAACATGTTGGCTGTGATTCGCAAACACCAGCAAGCACAGCAACAACAGCGACAGGTGGAGATACAGCAACTCAGAGCAAAGCTGGCAAGCACAACGGCCGCTCTTGAGTCTCTCAGTCTGGATCACTGCATTCAGCTTTCGGCCGAAAGGACCAGCACGCGCATGGAGCCCATACATCGAGAACTACTCAAGCGCTTTCGACTCTTCCGCGGGACTGGCGGGGTTTGAAACCAGCACTACTAGCAACGATCTCGGCTACGATTACGCCATCGCAGCAAGCAACTCCATGCGAACACTCGCGCGCGCTATGCATAAGCTTCATTGCGAGATGATCTCCAACATGCACAACATACTTTCTTTTTTGGACTCGACTCCGTGTGATGTTCATGGTGCAGACGTTGTTGTTCACTATAGCGATGCAACGAATTACGCCACATGGATAGACGGCTTGCACACGAGCATGCACGCATGGTGAAGTGTTTGAACTTGCCGGAGGTGATAGATCCATGGCTGGATCCAAATCGAGTATATAGATCCATATGGATCATTATTTTATTTCTAGACAGATCTATACACTCAACAGCACTCCGCTACACTCCACATCATTCAGGCTTGATGTGGATCTCAAAACTGGATTTGATACATTTAGCGAAGCTAAGTATGATCACATACGCGTTCCTAACAGCAGCCACAGCGTTTGCTTTGGCACAAGGTCAACCAAGCACCAGCTTGTTCTCCGGAGACATAACCGCGTATGGTGCACAGACTCGCGGCGGCTTCTGTGGGTTTCAAGAAGACAGCTGGCAGTATGGCGATACCATGACTGCCGCAATTAACCAACATCAACAAGATAACTCACTGGCATGTGGAATGTGCGCGAGAGTGAACAGGCCCGGAAGCAACACATCTATAACTGTAGTGATTGATAACCTGTGCCCGGAATGCAAACACGGCGACTTGGATCTGAGCCAGCAGGCATGGCGCGCACTCACGGGCAACAGCGCATATAGTCGAGAGAAGGCAGAATGGACATTCGTGGAATGCAACCAACTCATGATAGGCGGAGGGAAGGGAAATATTCTTCTAAGGGCTCATAGTGCCAACTACTGGTGGATAGCTATAAACCCATCCAATGTCAAGTGCGGCATTCGTAGCATACAGATGAAAGATGCCACTGGGGTTTGGAGAGTCATGGGCAGAGAGAATGCCAAGATGAATGGGCTATGGTTCATACTGCAAGCGACTGAAAGTGAATTCAAACCGCCATTCGAGTTCAAGATGGAGTCAAGCATTGGTGATGTTGTCAGCGCCAAGGTTGAAAATCTTGAGAGCATGATCAAGCCAATAGACACAAGGGTGCAGTTCCCATGCACACAAGCTATACAATCTATTGACTGCAAACCCACTCCGCCAACACATGCGCCAACACCCGCGCCCACCACACAGGACAAAAAAAATGCATGTCATCTACGCAAGTAATGCACGTGCATGAGACCACCAATGGTAGCTTGCTTAGCAAGACATGTACGTTGATGCGCACTGCTTGCATAGAGCTCTTGATGGTGTATCCAATAAGTGCGCGGCAACTCGCTTACATCGACGAACGCGCTTCGATGCTATACGTTGGCCATCTACATGTGTTGACTTTGGCGCAACAGCCGTGCATAGCACGCGAGCATGCTTGTAGCACTTGTACATCTTTCCATCTGCCAGTGTTGACTTATGGACGTTGACGCACGCGACCAGATTAGAACATCCGTGCTCAATGCATTTGAGTCTAGGAAATAATTCTTTGGTGTGGGTGCGGCATAGCTGGATGCGGTTGTTCTCCACTATGAGTAGACTGGATTGGTCTCCAAGAGATTCGCGCGCAAGTGCAACATCTTCGTGGCAGACGGATCGTCTTTTTTTTGACATGCCGGAACAATCTCCAAACGTGCATCGCTCGTAACTTATCTTGATCACACTTTGCTCACGTGGAGATTCGCTGTCTATGATTGAGGCGATGGCATCAACTGCATCAAGCCATGCGAGATCAACCACTGCGGTTTGGTCATCTGCAGTGTACATTGGCGTGAATTGATCAAGCCAGTTAGGCGCAAGCACAAGTGTCGGGCGGGTTAGCATGGGTGGCTTGCGGCTGTGTCTTGATGTGTTGGTTAGCAGTGTGTTTCAACCGTTTCAACCCATAGAGATGATTCAAATTTACTCGCCATTGATCCATGGACTTACCATGAGTGGCTTGCGGCGAGTGGCTTGCGGCGAGTGGCTAGTGATTAAAGTTGATGTGCGATGTAGAGTCAATACACACAGTGTAATACCCCAGCCCAAACATCATTGTGCCACCATGTCCACCTCTAAATCAGCCGTCAGCGCGTCTCTGAGTGATGAGCAGCTTGCGTTTGCCACCAGTCCAATCCAGTCAGCTCGCCTGATTGGAAATCCTGGATGTGGCAAGACCAGGTCCATCATCGAGTTCATCAACCACAAGCACAACATGCCAGGTGAGTTGAAGCTCGGTGGAGACGGATTCATCATAGTAACATTCAGCAAGATGGCCCAGTTGGATTTCCTTGCGAAAGGAAAGGCTAGCCGATACGGCAAGCTCTACACCGCCAAGAACGTCCGCACCATACACTCTATGGCCTACTCGATATACACCCAGTCAACCAACAGCACTTCCAAGTTCTTGAACACGATAGTGTTGGCCGCCGCAAAGGTTCTGCAGAAGCACAACAATGCTAGTCAAACCAACGGCACTTCACCCACCGGTGACGAGAGTGGTGTGTTAAACCTGTCGGCATGGTCAAACTGCAAGGTCATCGTTGTTGACGAGGCGCAAGATGTTAGTGACTCTCAGTACGACTTCGTCATGCAGTTGGCAAAGGCAGTTGGCGCCGTGGTTATCATGGTTGGCGATCCGAACCAGAACATCTTTCAGTTCCAAGGAGGAAGTGACCGATGGTTGCTCAGTCACCCCGGTGCCCAGTTCAATCTCACGACTAACTACAGATCGACGCCAATCATTGTGAACTTACTCAACCCGCTTCGACCGCACAAGGATCTGCCTGCAATGACTCATGCATACACTGCAAGTGATGCACTCGCTGCCGACAGTGACCCGCAGTTTGCAAAGCCTGTTCTATTTGGCGGCCGCCCTTCTGAGATCCTAGCATACATGGTCTCTGTCATAAAGACTGCTACCGACGCCGGCGTGCCATTGAGCGACATTGCTGTCATCGGATCTGTTCGTAAGTCCAGAGAAGGATATAAGTCCATCGGATTGAGTTCGGCAGTGCACGCTTTGAGTGATGCCGGCATCAAGTGCGTAGAGCACTATGGTGATTGCGGCAAGGTTAGCACCGGCGCCAAGAAAGCCAGGCAGCCAGACCACGTGAACATACTCACATGCCATGCATCAAAGGGACTTGAGTTTCATACAGTGATTGTGATCAACTACCACCTGACCACATTCACTAGACTACCGACCAAGCAACAGTACGATGAGCACTGCTATCTGTGGTACGTTGCTCTCTCCAGGGCTAAGAAGGACATGCACATCCTAGTGAGTACTGAGAAGAAAGTGCACCCGTCTATCGCGCTAGCAGATGTACGCGCGTCATGCACACCTGCCGGCGCTACCACAGTGGTCACCCACCCGAAGGACACGAAGTTCTCTATTGACTCACCGCCGCCGGTCTACCATGTCAAGGACATTGTCACTGACAACAAGTACTTTAGCCCAGAGGTGTACTTCAAGCTGCAAGAGATTCAGAGCGTACATCAATCACAGTACTCACCACCACGCGACAAGGCACTACAGTCCGCAGATGGTGCCAACATATGTGTAGAGTTCACACCAGAGGACTTGCAAACATACTCGGCGCTATATGGCGAAGTCATGGAGGTTGTCTTCAATGCCGAGATGGACATGCACGCTGCCACTATCGAGCAACAGATTGAGCGAGCAATTGCGTTCCTGACCAAGCTGCTCAACTCGTTCAGACAGATCTTAGTGCTAGACAGTCGGCTAGAGAACTCACTTACAGCTCTAAAGATTAAGGGTATCTTCATGGGCGGCAAGATCTCGTATAGATCGGCGAAGAGATATTACGCCAAGGCCAACGCAAACGAGCGAGAAATATTGCGCTCAGTCATTACACACTGTGAGGCTATGGCTGCTAAGGTCGACCCATTCAACAACATGTATGCGTCCTGTGAAGTCATGATCAGCAACAACGCCCAAGTATGCGATGTCGAGATTGTACGACGCATCTATCAAAATGCTATCCAGCAACTGCAATCCACCCAGCAACCGCAGGACAGCAGCACTGACAACATACGCCGGATTGTGTTCGATGCAATCTTTGACATTGTACTCTACAGATATGCATTCACCATGGAACGAAAGAGCTGGGTCGCCCACCTCGGCGGCGGGATGAGTGAGGCCGCCAGAGCCGAAGCAGTTGCCAAGTGGCAGCGGCAAAAGGATGAGCTCTTCAGCTACATGGTGAATGTGCAAACATGCGCGAAGCTCATGCTAGCCGTGGGGAAAGACTTCAGACACAATCAATCTCTGGAGCACCCGCTATTGCCAATCGTTGGAGAGGCCGACAGTTTGTTCACCCATGTCGAGTCCAATCAACAACATGTCCTAGAACTCAAGTTCACGGGAGAGCTAACGGCAGAGCACATTGCCCAGTGCATGATATATCTGATGTGCGCTGAGAGACACAATGCCACGCCGCACAATGCGACCGCTTGGTTGGTCAACCTTAAGACGTGTGAGATCCACCGGATTGAACTGGTAGAACACAACAGGTGGTCAACGGAAGTTGTCTTGGCGAGAGCAATTGGACAGCCGCAGCATCAACCCATATTCGTACTTGATCTCGAGACTAACTCCAAGCCGCAAGCAGGTGGACTAACACCTAAGTTCCCGGTCATCTCCAAAGATGAGATTGAGATCATTGATCACCACATCATGGAACTCACAACGGGCGCGGTCGTGAGCACAGGGCTGGTACAAAACCAATGGCCCATCACCAACGCGCACATCCATGGGATTACAGATCAGCTCATCAAAACGCAAGGAGCCATGACAAAAAAAGAACTCGCTGCAGTGTTCAACACCATCACCACTGAAGCAGACAGCCCGACACTCATCGCGCACAACGGAAACGGATTTGACTTCAAAGTACTTAGAGAACTCGGGCTGGTTAACCCCGCTGCGTTTGACGAGGATCGCAATGCTGCCGCCGATACCACAGGTGCATTGAGATGGGTGGACAGCATGAACCTACTGCGAGTAGCCGTGAAGCTAGCAGATCCAAAGGCGGACTCGATGCGGCTGGAAGACCTATACCGCAAATGGATTGACCCCGACTATGTCCAGACTCATAGAGCAGCGGAAGATGTAGAGATGATCGTCAAGCTATTCCAGCGCTTTGACATTGATCACAAATTCGTCATCACGCAAGTCAACACTGTTTAGCACAGCGCTGAGTTGAATGAGCGCATATGCTTGCGTAGACTACAAACCACGCAAAGTGGCTTATATTTTTTGAGCACTTACAGGAACATCAATCCACTCACCAACGCGCAAGCCGGGATGGTCATGGTGTAGTAAATACCCGCAGCGGAGGTCGTAGTAGTGGGCGTGGTGGATGCCGTAGTGGGCACTGGTGTCGCCACTGTGTCATTCAACTCAGGCACTGCTGGCAGCGGTGTAGTTGTAATACCCACACTTCCGCTCATGCTACCGCCCATAGAGTCCACATCATCCATGCTACCATCCATGCTTGCGGCACTGCAAGCGGTCGGGTTGCGATAAGCCCACGTGAAGCTGTTAGTGCAGTTGAGATCTTCGGGATACATGATGAAGCTGACGGCATCTTGCTTGAACGTCTCGTTAGAGATAGAACTCTTCACATAGCAGAAACGATCCCACCAGGTGACAAGGCGACAGTCGGGTACTCGCTCACAGATGCTAACACATCCGATAGGCGACTCGCTGTACACGCTGAAGATGTCCATACCAAAGAAATCTGAGTTATCCAACCGCTGATAGGCGGCCACATGGTTGGCACTGGTCAGTAGAGAACATAGAGTAAAAAATGCCTTCATTGTCAATACTCTGGAGCTTGGTACGGGTTGACTATAACTCGGTGAAGTGATGGCGCGCCCAACGGATACAGTCTATGTATACAGCTAGCGCGAGATGTATAAATTACAATATACATAACCAAGCCGTGCAATGTCAAGCCGCACATCAAGCGCCAATGGCTCCAGTAATGGTTTCAAGATACAGCGCCGAGATACAGTCGTAGTGCCGACCGTTGTAGTTGCCACCAACTCAGTAAGCAAGGCGCTGAACTACATTCTAATTGCATACAGCACTGTCATCGTGATAATGCATTTTGCCAACATGGAAGCGCCCGAGTGGTTGGACATCTATGTTAGCGTATTCAGTCTGCTACTACCAATTGTTGTCTATGGATGTAAACTACTCGCGGCTCACTTCAAGCCAACCAATGCAACGGCGCCAATGCCACCTAATGCACGCAAGGCCATCTTCGCAATCCCTAAGACCAATACTCTCAAGGCTATTAATCTTAACGACCTGGACATCCAACTGGATGAAAGCCTTGGAGTGTCACCTGGTGATAGTCTATAGACAACCAAGCACACATACAACCAGTTGTGGCGAAGTGCGCTAAAATTGAATGCCATAGTTGTGTTAAAGCCACCCCCCAAGACCGCTACCCAGACCGCTACCCAGCTCACAACTAGCCTACCACCATGAACACCGCCAGTCAGGCCATCGCTACCAACGACACCTGCCCCTGCTGCTGCGATGTGTTCACCCAGAACCTCCGCCGAAAGGTCCACTGCGCGTGTGGGATGGTCGTGTGCAAGAAGTGCTACACGCGTTGGATGAGTGATCCCGCGCACAAGATGTCTTGCATGTCGTGCAAGATGGAGCACGCCAAGGAGTTCCTCTTCGAGAACACATACACCACGTTTCGAAAGACTTACCGCAATATCGTGCAAGGATATGTGCTGGACACCGAGCACACGTGGATGAACGACACTCGCAGAGAGATTCTGATCACTCAGAAGAAAGATGAGTTGACCAAGCAACTCAACGCGCTTCTGCAGACCAGTGAAGACGAGTTTCTGACGTTCGAAACATCCCGGGAGGAGCCCTTTGAAGCCATGAAACTGCGCGAGCGCATTGCCATTGTCGCCGGGACGGACTTCGTCAACTGCGTTAGCTGTGATGACGGGTTCATGACCGACTTGGATGGTTGCGACAACCTCACGTGCATGAGTTGTCGACAGTTAGCTTGCGGCAAGTGCAAGATGGCCATGGCGGCAGACCACAAGTGCGACGAGAAGGTGCTGGAAGATATTGACTATCTTCAGAAGACCACCAAGGCATGCCCCCGATGCGGGGTGCGATGCATCAAGACAGAGGGATGTAGTCAGGTCATCTGCAACGAATGCAAGCATGTCTTCGACTACAACACGCTTCAAAGCGAAGACCATCTCAACAACCACACTACCGACTCGATTGTCGGGGCGTACGAGTACATCGAAGAGAAAGTCTCGGGATTCACACGAGAGCAGCTCACTCGATTCCACTACATCAGCGACATCTGGTTCGAGACCTTTGATAACCCCTACTACCGCATCATCCGCAAGAGCGACAATGTGTTCAACCTCATAACGGTTATCGGGTCACACATCTTCAAGTCCATCGTCACCAGACTGGTGACAGTTTTGGATCGCAAGCGACTCACACACGGTGACCGGGTCAAGTACATCCTGAAAGAGATCACTCTTGAGGAGTTCACCGAGATCGTGTGCCGGAAGCAAGAGGTGTATGAGAAGAACTTGAAAGGGACCGCTGTGCTAGCAAAATGCTATGTCCGCATAGTGCTCTTCCTCACGCGGTACCTGGACGCCATTCACGAAGACCAGCCAAACCTGTGCAAGGGCGTCAAGTTCGTGCCTCTGTACCGAGCCGAACAGAAAGCCTTCATCTCGGAGGCTAAGCAGATCATCAAAGAAAATGACCACGAGATCATTCTCGCGGGAATGGTGCCAACCCTGCTTAGACACCAGCACATCTAAGCAACCATGCTTCACGTGCTCGGAAATGCATTGGCAAAAAAATTGATTTTTTTTACAGGTCTACCAACCACCTAGCCCACTCCAGCCACTATGCAGTCCACCGCCGCCACCACTCTGGATATGTCCATGGTCTACCATGTCTTGTCGTTCATCCCTGTTCATGAGCGCATGCTTGTTGATAGGACTACTTGGAACGAATGCAGCGGTGTGATCACCTCCGCGCGTCGTGTGATTGCCAGGAATGTCTCCAGGTGGATGCACGCGAAAAACGAGTTCTTGGACAACGATGCCGAATCACCGGTCATCCACCCGAGCATGTACGCCAAGTTCTACCCGATGGTCTACAGAAAGAGTCTCGAGAAGGGTCTCCGTAAGATGACTACTCCGCCAGATGACATAGAGACCTTTGAAGAATTGGTGTGGTGGGTGTACGACCATCACCCAACTGCTCTACTCTTTGCCGGATGGTGAGCAGCCACCGCTAGCCACCGCCGCTAGCCATCATGCTTGGTGTGGTGTGCATTTCTTTGTTTTTGTCTATGTCTCCAAGTAATCAACTGCGAGATCAATGATTGCATCCGCGGGGTTCACATTCTCGCGGATTGCATCCACTGTGTTTGCATCCGCAGAGTCAGCCTCAAACTCCAAGTAGAATCGGCTTGTCGTAGTTGCGAATGTGATCAGATCCGCCCATTGCCACTTACTCATGATGCTCAAAATTTTTGATCGTATCATGTTGACCACCTCGTCAACCGCTATACACCCATGCATTGCATGCACATCACCCGGCAGTTGGTTGCATACCAGTTGTAGTCGTGCCGCGGCGCTTGCGTCTAATCCATCTCTCTCAAAGAACTCACGCACAAATTCCCGGATGACGTCAACCATAGAGAGCGGGCATAGGCTTGAGCTGTCTGTGTGCTTGTGTCTATGGCAAGTCAAGTCAAGTGCATGTATCATACACCTGACAACCAATGTTGTGGCTGCATGTATCATTGGCTCCATTCTATACGCCACTATGGCTTGAGTGAGTGTTGTCTGAACAGGTGGTCTCCACTCTATTGGATAAAATCTCTTGACACAATCAACACACCAGCCTTGTCCAATGTCACCAGCATTTGAGCCCATTACATTCGCAGATGATACAATTCGCAATACCCTTGGGCTCACACCACAACAATCACTGCGTGTTTGTATCCAGCGTTGCCAGCGGTGGACCGCGGACCGTATCGCCACAGCCGCTAACTCTTTGGACTCCTTCCGATGTCGTCTTGAGATGTTCACTCTATCCATCAGCGGCAGATATGACAGGCACATGTCAACCATCTCGTCTGGCAACCACATTTGTGCAAGCAAGGTGTGTTGTATTATTGTATGTACGCGTGGCTTGAAGTTAGATGCGTCCATGTTTTGCCACTAGATATATAGCAATCGCCATCACTGCAAACAGCTCTCGCTGATTGGTCAAGTGTATTTCGTTCGTTGCTGGTAGTGTAAAGATGTCGCTATCTAGAGATCCTATTACCGGTGCATTTATAACAAAGCCATCCGTGCAGATTGCGCCATCAGCAAATGCTGCCGCTGCTAACTCGGCTGCCGCTCGAGTTGTTACAACTGTACCTAGCTTGAAGTTGGCCACTGGTGTAAACATTGACAGCTCTCTCTCCATCAAACTATCTGCGTTGGATGTGACGCCATCCACTACACCCCAGCCAGGCAAAGCAGTTGTCGCCACTGCAACCGGCAGCGTTGTCGGCATAAATCGGTTAACTTGTAGCTCACTCAAGATCAATGGCGTTGTACTGGACACGTCCATATTCGCATCGTCTAGCGGATCTTCTGATGACATAAACAACCCTTTACTTCAAGTGACCCCAGGTGTCGCGTCTGCCAGCAAAGCACTTACACTAAATAATCAGATGTCTCTCTCTGGACTTAAGCGGATCAAGGTAGACCAAGTATCTAACGGTAGCCGTCGGCTTATTCAGCCATCTGGCATATTGATCCCTAGATTGATTGATTCCAAAGTATGTCACCCCAAGGATGTCACGATGCTTAATGCGCTTAATAGCGCGACAAATTCGACAACATGGTTCAACGATCGGAATACAGTCACGTCTGGTTCAAATAGCAAGTATTCGGCATTCTCTAAGAAGCTCAACCGATATGTATCCAACTATGACGCCGTATTGCTAACCAGTGTAGATGGACACCACTGGGTACCTGTCTTTACAGCAAGCTCTGCGCTTAACACTTTAAGATATTTCTCAATCCCATCACAGATTGACATCTTTGTAGGGACAACAAATTCCCAACTCGTTTATAGTACTGATGGTTTGACTTGGACAAGCTTGTCTATACCGCATGCAGGCACGGCTGCAAATGCTATGAATGATATCACATACAGCTCTGCCTTAGGGAAGTTTCTGATTGTCGGTAGTCATACTAGTTACCTATTTTCCTCGGCGGATATGTTCACTCCCGATCTATGGACTATAGGTGAATATTATAACGTTGGTCTACGCACTGTAGTGTATGCCGCGTTCTGTGACTACTTCTTTGCCATTACGACAAACAATGACGTCCACACCCTTAGAAGCCGTAATGGTATAACATGGACTACGTGTCCAGACCAGGCAGGCGTTAGAAATGTTGCAAGTAACTTTTGCTCAATAGCTGTTAGCGAAGAGCTTGGCATTGTTGTTGCTGGCTATAACAGTGCCATAAACACTTATAACCATATGCGCTACACGCGTAATGGAGTGGATTGGTTTGCTTGCGCGACATCAACATATGGCAAAATTGTGACCATTCAGTGGACTCCTCAATTGTTTATGTTTACGGCGTTGATGCTTGGCGGCAACTACAGTTACAGTTTGAATGGCATCGAATGGTTTACCCAGTACAATGGTACAGTGTCAACTACTGGCGGCATGATAAATTACTGCGAGTCTTTGGACTGTCTGACGATTAGATTAGATGCCGCATACTCTAAGACATACTCTATCGGTGGCCGATCCACTGCTAGCAATAAATTGGACTTAGATCAAGAGAATGCCCGGGTAGGATTAGGCATTGCAGCTCATGCGCAGTCAGCACTTTCGCTAGGCGGTAACGGCTCCAAGATGATTAAAATGCGCGAATCAACAGACGTCGCAATGCCGGAAGTGTACTTAGAAAACAACCAGCTGTCTTTTAAGGCGCCCGCTATGGTCATTAACCCAAATAAATCATCGGGGTACGCCATTAAGCTGAATGGTGTTGCGATAGATCCTTCCTTCTGGAGCACATCGCAAGATAAACTCATTGGACTCTCTTCCGCAAACACCTCCGCGAATAAACTAGCCCTAACCAATACTGACCAATCCTTGCAAGGAGTTGTATCCGTTGACTCGCTTACGGTTAACGGCCAACCTGTCGACACCACAGCTCTCGCGGCGCAATCAGACAGTCGGTTGCCAAGTGCACTCGGTGTGGCTGAGACCGGTAAGGTTCTTACTCATAAGTCGGGCAAAGTGGTCTTATCCAAGGCCAACATCGCTTCTCTCAACACCGCGTACAGCAAGATTAGAAATTTAAGCTCATACTACGCAACCTCGGTCAACACCCCGCCGCCTATCACCATCAACAACATTTCTCAGCCTTACTTAGCTTCCCTAGATATGTCTCGCACGTTTGATGCCGTTGCAAACTCTATTACGTACACCACCATAACTGGCGGCTTATTTACTGATTTGTATTGCTACGTTGAACACCTTGGATTGTTTATAACAGTTCGCACAAACAACACCGGGTACACACTCATTAGACCACGGTCTGCCGGTGTAACTTTCACATTCCCCTATAACCTCGGCACCATCGCTTCTGTGATTTACTCTCCAGAATTTAAGCGAGTTTACGTGTCAGGATCAAACTATAAGATCCATTCAACAAATCTAGTGACATGGGAGCGCGTACAAATGTCATCAACTGCTACATTTAACAGCATTGCATACTCTCCTGAGTTATGCCTCGCCATTGTCGGAACCTCTAGTGGACTATGGTGGACACGCGATGGTGTTACGTTTGGCAACACCAACAATATTATTGGGAGCGCTAATTGTACGCCATTTTGGTCTTCAGAATGGGGCATGTTTGTAGTTGCAAACACGGGGTCTACCTACTCAAGACCAGTCGTTTCTAGTGATGGTTTTAACTGGCGGCACTTGGACATATCTCAAAAAAGTTTAGACTACAGCACGACGTCCATAACTCGATTCGCATATTCACCAAAGCTCCAGCTATTGGTTGCTATAAGTTCCTCACTTGTGTACGTGTCTAATGACGCAGCTAACTTCAAGGCGGTTGCAAGCATATCAAACATAGTAGACGTGAAATGGATACCTGAGCTTGAAGTATTTATAGCCGGCAGTTCAAGCATTCAGTTGTATCACTTCAGTAAGGATGGCTACAACTGGACTTCAGTAGCCAACCCTAGCGGAACCGTTTATGGTAACACGTGTGGAATATTCTATAACAAAGCCCTGGGTGGCCTCATGTGGCCAAACGCCACAACTGGCGGGTCGGCGACTATGTCTACCTGTGTGAAGAACTTTGAGGGATACGATACGTCGGCTGTCCTGTGCGAGACTGAGAACATCGTTGTCGACAATGTGAACAACCGAGTCGGCATCGGCAAGACACCTGACTACACCTTGGAATTATCTATGGACTTAGCGTTTAAGCCAGCCACTAACACATGGGCCACTAGTAGTGATGCTCGACTTAAGGAAGACATACAGCCAGCAGATATTTTGATCTGCCGGCAAGTAGTTGACACTATCCCGCTAAAACACTACAAGTGGAATTTACCATCGCAAGGATTGACGCCCGGTAGTGTGTTGGACGATTCTCAGCTAGGATGGATTGCTCAAGATGTTGAAAAGGTCCTACCAAAATGCGTTACGTCTAAAGACAGATTGGGTCTAAGCGACTGCCGCGACTTAAACTCCGACCAGCTCATAGCCCACATGTGGGGCGCGCTACAGAGTATCATCTGTGATGTTGAAGAGCTACAAGCTGCAGCTTAGTGGCAAGCTAGTGGCTCACATGATATGCATACTCGCTACGCTTGGTGTTTATTTTTTGGCTGTAGTATACCAGTGTGTAGCACGAAGGGCAGGATCCACGCAGGCACTTGCAGTGAGTAGTTTAAGCCAAGCAACTGCATACAATGAGTTTACCACGCGATAGCTCGGGAAATGTGACTCGTCGCCAGGTGCCTGTTGCCACGGTTAAGTCAATAGGAAATGTCAGTCTCATTGGCGCCGATGTGGTTGACTTAAGCAAGCTAACGGTCAACAATGAGTCTGTGAATATCTCTCTAAAGAGTGTAAACGCCCTCATCACGTCGACCACTGTCGCGCCGAATAAGGCAGTGATGGTTGACGCCAATCGAAACATCACGTCAGCTGGTGCTATCACGGTGGCTGAACTCTACGTTGGCAACAAAAAAGTAACAGGCACTGCGAGCGCCAGTTCTTCTGCTAGCAACTCTCCAGTAATGAATCAAATACAGCCAGGCGTGGCTGCACCCGGTAAGATACTTTCAGCCAACGCTGATTTGCGAGTAGGTGGGGTCAACTCCATTGAGTCAGATACGTTGGTTGTGAATGATACGCAAATCGCCATACCCACTAGCACATACACCTACTCTCTAGAGACTAACCACTTTAACGGCATGAAGTTTGATTCCATCATCAGCTATAACCCACCGTATGCAGCTAAGGGCGAAGGGTCATCTTGGAATATTGTCTTTGTTGCATATGATTCATACAGTGGATATCCATCAGCTTCATCTTGGGGAAGTGTGTATTGGTTAAGCGACGTGGGTAACTTTATATGCTGCTACCCTCGGTCGCTATATGGATACCAAGCAACCACGTCCGGAAGTACTGCGAGATATTCCAGCACCTTTGTCTTTTCCATATACACGAACCCTACAAATATGACCACTGGGATAATAACAGTCCCTGAGTCGCATGCCCCATATAACCCTTCTTCGTGTAAGTTTATCCCTGAGCTAAACCGTTACGTATTTGCACAGTACACTCGGAGTATTGGGAGATCAGTGGTTAACACTCACACGACTGCAACTACCGGCACTTGGACTATTCGATATGGTTCAACCCCTAACTCACTCACATCGGTAGTTGTTGCTACTAGTTCAAATGTAATATTCGGCGAGTTCCATAACCCAAACATTGCGTATCATGCACCTACAGGTAAGCTACTATTGTTGGTACATGATTCCTTATCTCAAAGTCGTGTCATGCAGAGTGTGGACGGCGGCGCTACATGGAGTACGTTATACACCACCACCTACTTCCCTGGTGTTCTATGCGCTGATAGTCGTGGCATTTATTTAATCCCTCGAGGCACTTTGACTGTTCGTAAGTTCTCACCAGATGGTGTAACTTGGACAGACACCACGGGCGCACCCACAACCTCTGGACAGTGTGTTGTTTCTCTCGGTAACACTCACTTCTTCTACAATGAGGGAGGCAACCCATCATACACGAGTGACTTCATCACGTTCACGCCACTTAGTGTAAAGGGCGGCACTCCTAGCGTGTACCCGGCTAAGGGTATTGTCGTATTCAACTACTTTAATGGTTGCAGTATATTTGACGTGACCACATCGACTCTAAAGACGTACAATGGGTTAAATTACTTGGCTGGTAATTTCTATGCTGAGGGCATCTCTAATAGAGGACTTATGAAGCTGACTGAGGTGACTGTTAACCCAGCGAAGCAAATAACTCGCAAGTTGTTGGATTTAGATGGCGAGCAGTTGCTTCAATTTGAGGGACATCACGCTGCTGGCCTCTGGGATTTTATATGGGTTAGCCACCCTACGCTTGGCGATGGGTATCTGTGCCTTGGTATCTTGAACATCACCTACAAAAATGACGCTCAGGTTCTACCATACATTTATTTCAGTAAGGACCTACAGAAATTTACAATCTTAGCCAAAGCCCCTATTGCGGCATCATGCATTGTATACAACCCAGTTCTGGATACCATCGTAATCTACTCCACCAATGATCTCCCGGGCAACGCTAGATATACATCTAATCTTGGCAAGACTTGGGAGATCTCGACAACTCTATTTGGGCTTAGTAACAGCGCGGTGATGTGTAAAGTTGTATTTAACAAGTTGTTTCAGCAATGGTGCATTTCTACAACTGGAGGCAATTATGTGAGATGTGGCACCATGCTAGGGCCCTTCACGAATATATACACATGGAGACCGTTTAGTTCAACCGTTATGGTTGGATTTGAAAACGATATGGTGTGCTTGTATGGCGGTGGGTTTAGCAATGCTAGTGTGTTTGACCACCTAAAGGGCGATTACATTAATACGAATGCTTCTTACTATGATAACTCTCTTGGTGCTAATCGGGGTACCAAAAGTTATGACCCGTCCAGTCTGGAAAAAGCGTATTATACTGGATGGGGAGGCATCCCGCCTGCTACAGCTATTACACAAAAAGCAGTTCTCGCTATAGGCAATACCACTGCGAGCCAAGCAGATGCCGCACCGTTTACTATCTTGGCAGCTGGATACATTGAGCCTCTTGATATGGTTGTTGGCATTCACTCGACTACCGGTACCGCAACTGCTAGTCTTTGCTATTCGCACAAGGGTGGAAACTGGTGTACTGTCCCGTTTAGTCGATTGGCTATTGACGCAACCACGTCATTGACTACCATTCGGTTCAACCCCATTGATGGCTATGTTTATGTGTTAGGCAAGTATAACTGCTTCCGCAGCAAGCATAGTCTATACAAGTGGAACCAGCCCATTGCCGCACCCATCAATCGCAGACTGCACAACGCGGAGATTTCTACGCCTACCGGATACGAGATCTCTTCTTTTGATCAGCTATCATCCAACACTTTCAGCTCAGTTGCTTATGGTCAAAAGACTTACATCGCTTGCAGCAATGGCGTTTTCTCGATTACATCTAACAAGGGTTTGACGTTTACAACAACCACAGTAAGCGGCAATTGGACTGACATTGCTTACAGCGTAGTGGGTAACCGGTGGGTTTCTGTAGGCACTAACTCCATTGCTTTCAGTATAAATGCTGGCACCACTTTCTCCCCCACCACACTAACAGGTGATTGGAAATCTATAGAGTACAGCCTGTCTCTTAACCTGTTTCTCTTGGCCGGTAACGGATGTGTCGCCCGTACTGTTGACGGCATTACCACAAGCTCGGTCACGCTCCCAGGTGATTGGAAGCATGTGCGATTTGTGAACAACCAATGGGTCCTTGTTGGCAATGGATCCGTTGCGACCAGTGCCGACGGTATCACATTCCAGACGTATACAATTCCTGGCAACTGGCTCGACATTGAATTTACTGCGAACCTTTGGTGGCTAGTCGGTGACAATGGTACGTTGCGCGGCCCTAAGCTGACCTCTTTGGTGAACGTGGATTCAACTCCAGTGAAGGCGCTCCTATCTGTTCCAAAGACTGGTCAGCTATTTGTTGCCACCACCAGCGGCATCTACTCTTGGGTTCTGTCTAGTATCCATGGCATGTTCAAGGTGTTGATTCCCAACACGATCTCGTTCAGTAGCGGCGTGGCTCGACTTCTTTGGGCGTATCGATTGCATTCCATCATCGCTTGCGGTGCTGGCATGTACATGTCTAACCACTTGGACGCCGGGATTGATAACTCCTTTGTATCTTACAACACCAACACTCTCAAGGCTTCAACCGATTTGACCTACAGCCGACTTGATATCGGTGGCTCTGGTACAACGGCTAACCAGATAGTCCTTAGAGTAAATACCACCGCTGGTAACTCCCAGCTACGTATGGTTAACAGCGTTGATAGCTCTACTGCAACTGTTGCCTGCTTGGATGCGGTAGACATGGCTATCACGGCCAATCGAGTTAACCTTGATTCCAAAAAAATCAACATACAGGGTTCGCGGGTTCAGTGTAGTGCTAGTGATCTCAACAAGATAGCGGCTGCCGCTAACACTCGTGGCAGTGGTGTTGGCATCCTGACGAATTCATCTGGCCAAGCTAGTGTTGGCGAATTGCGCACCAATGGTGTTGCCATTGGTGGTAAGCTATATGGGTCAAGTCTATCCATGTCGGCCAGTGAGCAGCCAGCAACTGGAAATGCTGTGCTGTATAACCCGGCCACTAAGTTAGATGTATTGTGTAATCATCTGGAGACTCCCACTCTGGACTTGGCCTTGCCTACTGTCGCCTCTGGTGGTCTGTATAAGTTGAGCCTGGCGGTGCCCGAGCTATATGCTGGCTGCTCTGCGGTGGATATAAGATGGGTAAGTGAATGGGGGTTGTTTGTAGCTATAACTGACAACAGTCGGCAACCGGCAAGTGCTAGCTCAAATAATTCAATCACGAGTGGGTTTTCCAACATGATCATATTTTCCAAAGACGGCGCTAACTGGTTCGCCAAGCAGACCTGTCTATCAATTCGACCATTTGCGCTGTTGCATGCAACTGAGCTCGCAAGTAGTGACAATGTTAGCAGTGGTTTGTTTATCCTTGCGGTTGAAGATCAGTCAACCTGGTATGCGTACTACATGCCTGACGCAGACACAATAATAAGATCACCATGGCATGTTGGCGCATTCACTGGAGCCGGTACTTTGACAGATGCTTTGGCTGATACATTTACGTGCTTAACACCCACGACTCCAGCTATGACGGGCACTTTGACAACATCAAACCCTAGAGTGATATACAGTACAGGCACTGCCCAACAAATCCAATATGTTATTGGTTCACAATACGCGTCTACAACGGATACCTCTGGCCGTATGACCTTAACTTGGTTGAAAACATTCCTTTACAACAGTCGTCTTGGTTTTGCAATTTCGACTACTGGGTTGTTCACCGTAGACATGCTTGGAGCCAGTGGCAGTCTAATGACTACTACATTTACGCCGAGTGATGCTGCCGCTTGCATAAACAGCACTCTTTTTGCTGGTGGCTACACAATTGTATGCTGCGGCGCAAACGGAAAGATTGGATATACGTTCCTAAATACAACTACTCGTGTACTATCAGCTGTCACGGAGTTGACTATTGCGGGAACTACCACTCTAAGCGGCATCGCATACAATAAAACCACTCGCCGATTTTGTGCTTCTGGTGGCCTTACTGAAATCTACGTCTCTGATGTTGACTCTGTTACAACGTGGACTAAAGTAAATCTCCCAGGTACGTGGACTGGCCATCCATACAATATTCTTCGCATTGTTCGTTCTGTGGAGTCAAAGGGGTTTATGATTGCCCTAAGACCTTTAGTTAGTGGCTACAACCTCTACCTCTCTCATGCCCATTTTATGATTCGGGTTGATGAGAACAACAACGTAACCGCTCCTGTTGGATCTCATTCTTTCTGTGCAGGCCAATCAATATGCATTGATGACAGAGCACTGATTGTATCGTATAAAGACTCTTCATCCTACGTCGCTGGCGGTAGTATCATTATCGAGACCAAGGACGGCCACACATACACCACTAACTCTCTTAGATCTAGAGGCGCGTGTGCGGGTATAGCTTACGACAACGCTAGCACAGTAGTCGTTGTAACTGGTTTGAATTACATCTATACGAGCAAGGATAAGGCTTTGACGTGGACCGAAATAAACCTCGCAAATGGTATGAACAGTGTGGTCTGGTGCAGTGGCATGAATATGTTTGTGGGCGTGATGAGTACTGCTAATAACACGGTTGGCAACATTTACACCAGTTCGGACGGTTTGACGTGGACATCTACCCGTTTAGTAAATGAGACCGGTATAGTCAACTCTATAGCACTTGGCGCTGTTGCATACTCACCTAGTCTAAACAAGGTTGTGATCATGCCGCTGGTTGGTACCACTTCCATGTTAGGTCATTACGTTGGTTCTTGGGACTCAGCTAGTAGTTCGATTGTCTGGACCTTTATTCCCACAAGTGGTGAGCTTAGTCTGCGCTACCGAAACCCGAATGCAACTAGTTCTTTGGGTTTGTTTTGGTCATACGCATCAAACGCGTTTCTATGTTACATGGGCCCTAGGACAACCAGTGAAGCGTTTTGGTTTATCAGCTACGATGGTGTAAGTTGGACTTACTTTAACGGCTGGATGACGCCATCTGGTGCAACTATAGTTCCTGCTGAGAGATACGCCTTATCATATGTGCCTGGCATCGGTGAGCTATTTTCCACATCTTCCGGTATACAAGCAATAAAGTCAGACGGCTCTGTTGATACTATAATCCCATACAGCTCAGCTATAACTGTTGATCTGTGCGTGTACATTGCTGCTACCAATAAACTTATAGCCTATAAGCTAGGCGGTGCGCTTGGCAACAACATTGCGGCATACCCTTCGCTAGTGATCGATTTATCTGAGGCCAACGGATTTTCCAATGACTACATTCTGGATAAGTCCATCTCGCTCATTGCGCCTAATACCATCTCTTCAAACTTCTTGTCATTTAAGCAGCGAATTCCATTCGGTGGCGCGATTAGCAAGATACACTGGCTACCCGAGCGCCAGCAATTCTTCACGTTTAGAACTGGTGCAATGGCTAGCAATAGTCATTTTGCCTGCAGCCCTACTCTTTTCGACTGGGTCTTCCTAACGGATGTGGTTGCCATTACTCCGGCAAACGCTGTTATAAACGATATGGTTTTCATCCCTAACAGCAACATGGTTGCGTTTTCGTCAAGCACTGCCAATAACATTGTTCTATGTAACAACACAACAACTGCTTCTGGGATCATATCATCTGCCGTAACCTTTGCATCTCGCAAGATGTGGTTCAACCCTAAGTCCAGTAACGTATGGTGTCAGAATGCTACCACTCCATCCCAATTCACGTATCTCAACACTTACGCTAACAGCAACACTGTTACAAGCACGGCGGCAACCATCTCAACCATCTCATTCAATGTGAGTAGCTTCATTTGGGACCAGTCTCGAGATTACATCTTCGCCTTTCCTTTATCTGGCAGCGGCGCTGCTGTCCAAATTGGTGATGACTGGAGTTCGTTGACTCTTCCTGTAAGCGGTTCTTGGGTTGCGTCATCGTATTCACCCGTCCTTGGTAAGGTTATTGTAGTTGCCAGCAGCGGTGAAGTTCTTTTGAGTAATGGCTCAAGTGCTAGCTCGTTCACCCAAATCACTATGCCGGTTGTTGGCTCTTGGATCGATGTCATTTGGGTTGATGACTATGCCGCGTGGTTTGTATGCGACAGCGCTGTGACCACTAACCCTTTATGGTGTAGTACTAATGGAGTTGACTGGGTCCCAGCATGTACTCTAGGCACTGCGGCTGGTTGCACCGGTGTGACTTACTGTCCTGTGTACAACTCTGTGGTATGCACCAGTGGCTCTGGCTTTTTCTACAGCGCCCCAACTCTCCGACGTTCTGGTACTGCCGTGCGCAGTATGGCTGCCGCCAACTTACATGTGAACCAATACGGTGGTCTGAATCTCACTGACCGAAAGGTGGTTCCTTCCTCTATACCCGAGGGCGCGCAGTTGGTGCTGGGTGTTGATTCAACCTACAAGCCAACTACAACAACTTGGACAGTTACAAGTGATGAGCGTCTGAAGACAAACATTGAGCCGGCTGATTTGGATCGGTGTATGGATATCGTCCGAGAAATCCCTCTCAAGTATTACAAGTGGTTGGATTCCTACCTTGCGGATCACAGCATTTCCGACAAACACAAGCTCGGCTGGATTGCGCAAGATGTCCAGAGTGTCTTCCCTAAGAGTACTCCGATGGGTGATGATGGTATGTTGCGACTGAACAGTGACCAGCTAATAGCAAGCATGTATGGTGCAATCCAGAACATGTCAGCCCGCGTGAAGAAATTAAAGCAAGCCAAGCAAGTCTAAAGAAATATGTGAAGTGTTTGAGTGGAGTTGGCTTACGTCACATCTGCTTGCATCTTCCGGACGTGTTCTTTTTTTTGGCTTCTCATCTATATACCAGTTGGGACGCGCCGCAGCCATTCCAACATTTGTGTGTGCTAAGCGGTTGATCACCTTACGCCTATCCGCCAGTAGAAATGTCGACGTTTCAGCTCCCCAAAAGCAATGGTCGGATATCCAAAAAAGAAGTGTCGGTTGGCATAACGGCGGCTGTTCTTAAGAGTATTTCGCCTGCGTCCACTGCAACATCGTCTACTCTAGTGAATCAATATGCCAGTGAGCCTGTTGTTAGTAAGGTGGTTGTAGAAGGCGAGCCTGTCTCTTTCACCCAAGATAACTTGGACACCATCCCTCCCGCCAGCAGCGCTGGTCAAGCTCAAGGTAATAAGATTCTTCTTCTTGATTCAAACGGCTCCATTGCCAACCTTAACGAAGTCAACTGCACATCGATTACTGTTGGCGAAGTTGCTATTTCTACAAACACATCAAACATCCCAGCAGCCGCACCTTCTAATGACTATCTGTTGGACACGACACCGGGAGCAGCTAAGAGTGCTCGAGCTCTAGTCGCCGGCACTGACTTAAGCATATCTGCAAATGAGATATCCGCAAACTCTCTTGGCGGCAGTGTTGCTTACAAGAAGGAACCTAGCATTGGGTGTATCACTCAAGCCGATGAACTTACCGGAGTGGATTGGTCTGCGATTGCTTGGTCTGTTGATTTGAATTTCGGCGTCTGCGTGGGTAACTCTCTTTTGGCTACTGTTACTCTTTCTGGCGATAGTGGTGTCTCTGTTGTGCTAGGAGAATCTACGTTGAATCTTAAGACTGTTGTTTGGTGTTCTTGGTTAGGTTCATTTGTGGCGAACGGTCCTAGCGGTACGTTTAAGTCCTCTGATGGTGTAAACTGGAACGTCCAGTCCAATGCGGGTGGTGTTGTCTTTACGGATATGATAACGTACAGCACGGTGGTATCTAATGCGGGGAGTTCAGTGACAACATATGGCATTGCCGCATCGGCCGCTGATGCATGTCTCTTCAGTGCTAACGGTACAAGCTGGACATCCATTGCTGTTGCCGGCAACTGGGCTAGCGTCGCGGTGTCTACTGATTTGAATCGCCTAGTGATGGTTGGCACAAATATTCGCGCTGTTACTCAGCTGTCCAGCCTCTCAAGCACAAGCGTGTTTACATCCGGTGTCTTGACTGGCCAATGGAGCTCGGTTAGTTGCAGTAGCTCTGGGTTCGTTGCTATGAGTATTGGTGGCGTGAACACTTCGCGTATGACTCATAGTGTCAATGGTGTAGACTGGGTATCGCCTACAGAAGAAGTGTATAATACATCCAGCGATCTCGGTCTTGCAAACCTACCTATCCGCGGGATTAAGTACTTCCCTGAGAGAGATATCTTCTTTGCGATTACAGACGACGCCTCGCCTACGGCCTTTTTCTTATTTTACTCTAAAGATGGTCTGAACTGGTTTCCTTACCGCACAGAGCCATCTAACCGAGTTATTGACATTGATTATGATCCCAAGACTGAACGATTTGTTCTACTTACCGGTGGATTTAGCCAACCCAGTGGTCTCACTGGTTTTAAGCCTGCCACCTGTTCCGGTAATACCGGTACTGCATTCTCGCGTGCCTTCCAGTGCAATAACATTGCATACGTTTCCCGTCTTGGGCGCGCGTTGTATTCTAAGGACTGTAAGCGATTTGATCTAGTGATATACCCTTCGACAATTTCCGATCTACGTGAAATTGCATACAGCCCTACGTTGAACAAATACGTTGGCGTTGGGGCCTACACCGGTGGTGGTTCTGGTGTGTGTATTAGCGATGATGGCATTGTGTTCACCCATGTCGATGTGACTCCACTTGGCGTGCCTTTTTCGGTTAGCTGGTTCCCTAACTATGGCAGATTTGTAATTGTGTGTACATCCATCATGAATCTGATGACGTCTACTAATGGTTTGAGCTGGGATACGCTTGCATCACCTGCTGGTCTTGTAAGTACTACCAATGGTATCATTGTGAATGTGCCCGGGTTTGGTTTGACATACCGCGGCCAGGCTTCTGTCAAGTTCGCTAAGCTAAATGACACGCCTACAGGTATTACCACTACGCTGTCTAATCTAGCAACTTCTTCATCGCTGACGCATGGCTCTATCGCGTATGCGAACAATCGGTTGTTTGTTTTGGGAACGGATGGCTCTGTCTATTCAAGTACAGATGGTGTGAATTTTACGTTAGAGTTACCCGCCAATAGTAATCAAATTGGTATAACCCTGATACCTGAGCTCAACACCGTTGCCGTCAATCTTGTCAATGGCTCTTCTCTTGTCTATAACACTACCAGTTCTACGTGGGATTCTGTTAGCGCCGTCTCAATGGGGATCAACTTAGGGGCGTCTTGCTATGTCCCTGGACTCAAAATGAGATTTTGCATAGCGGGTCATGTTATTGGTGTTAGTCGACGCGCGTTGGGTGGCATTGCTACATCAATCCGCAATGACAAAGTTGGCAGCTTGACTTTCCAGTCTGACCCAAATGCAGTCACTTCAGTGGAAGCAATTGACCGCGTGAGTGTTGCCATGGCTAGTCGTCTTGTCTATAGCTCAAGTGATCTCGTAAATGCTAAGGTGTACTTTTCCCGTAAGCAGGGTTTGTTAATCCGTTTTGGCGCTGGTCTTGCTATATCAGCATCGTCTAATGGTAGCACATTCACACAAATAACTAGCTACAGTGCTAATTCTATAGTTGAAGTTGGTAGTCGATTTTATGGCGTTAATGGGGGTAATTTTGTGTCGTTCAATGCAACAACTCTGCTTGAGTACACTTCCGTATCTGGCATACCTAACCTGTTTATGAAGGGATATGGCAATATGGTTTACTATCACAATGCCGGCGTGATCTCTCGAGGGAGTGTGTATGTTGGGTCCACTACAGTCGCCAACAGCGCTATAAACTTGGTTGACTTTGCTGTCAAGCCTCTAACCACGATCTCCACTGCAAGTGCTGATATCTTTGTGGGTGTAAGCGCCACCGGCATTTCATTTGGCAATGAGTTTAACACCATGTCAATTGTCCAGAGCGGTGATTTCCGTATTGTTGAATACTTCCCTACTCTTGACATGTTTGTAGCTGGTGGTGTTAACCAAGTCGGCTTAAGTAAGGATGGCGTAACTTGGGAATTGGTGCCCAGCGGGCAACCCGTAACGTGGATGTGTTTCCGGTACGTCCCCGAGCTTCGGTGTATTGTTGCCGGCGGTGGTAACGGCCTTGTTGGTTGTAGTGTTGACGGGCGGTATTGGCGAACAACGTTGTTGAGCAACATCACTTCTAACGTTCTTAGCATTGACTACGTTGCTTCCCATGGTACGTTTGCAGTGGCAGCGGGTGCTTCTGGTCGGTTTACTGATATTGTTGAGCTTTCGCGCACTCGTCTTCAGATTGCTACAAACTCGTATTTCCGGAACAACAAGCTTGTTATGTTCCCCGCCGCAACACTCACAGTCTTTCGCGAGCCTACACATGTTCTTGAGACTAACAATGATATTCTACTGACTGATGGCACCACTGCGTCCACATTTCTCTCAATTAGCAATAGCGGCGTGTTGACCACCTTGGTCAATGAAGCTCGTAATCTAAATATCGTGAACCACAATGGGTCATCTACCGGCCTGTGTCTATCTGGGAATTTAATAACCGCCTCTGCCACTAACATCAACAACATACTGCGTGGCTCATATGCGACCAACGGTAAAAATGTCTTTTTGGAGATGAACAAATACGGCACCATTGTATGCAAGTCTTTGGACTGCACGAGTTTAAACCTTCAGCCCGTGAATGAGGCTAGCGGTGTATTGGTATGCAACAGCAAGGGTGCCTTATCGGTGGACTCAATAGAGTCAGCATCAGGGGAGATTGACCTTGGCAGTTGTGTTATTGTGGACAAGTCCATCCCATCTAGTAGCATTTGGCAGTACCCGATGGTTGTCGCGCGTGAATCCGAAACAATATCAGCTGCCACTCGAGCGGGTATTGCCTACTCACCTACGCTGGATATGTACATCGCGGTATTTGTCTCTTCTTCGAGATATAACGCACTCATTAGCGTTGACGGCGGTAAGACTTGGATTCCTAATTCTAACATCCACAACGCTGCCGCTACAACTGCAGTAACCCCTGATACTCGCAATCACTTTGCTTGGGTCAGCACATACAATGCATTCATCTTGGCAAGCGGCGGCATGCTTCGGTACTCTTATGATGGTTATAACTGGTTTGGTGTCACCGTGCCCTATGGTGTAGCTGGGCATATCTTCTTCCCACCAACTGGTGGAATTGGTGTGTGTGCTTCCAACATATGCACGGTTGCGCCTGGGTTAGATTTCACTGTAGCTGCTAACTGGGTAACCCAGTTTACAACAACAATTTGGCGCAGTTTCGACTGGTCCGTTACCTATAACAGATATCTAGGTATAAGCAACTCACTTGATGGCATATACTCTTCAACCAGTTTGACAGTGAACCCAACAAGGTTGGTCGTATACACCTCTGTGACATCGTTTACAATGTTTGGCAGTGACATCTACACCGCTGCAAATGGTGTTGTGTATAAGAAGAGCGATGTCGCGACATCCACCGGTTCAACTGTCTTGACTTTAACTGGTTCTACCTTGACTAACCTCAAGGCTCATGATGCTAATAACATTTCCGTTTGCAGCAGTATCAACGGCGACACATATTATAGCACAAATGCTGGAAATGCTTGGGATATATCTGCGGCCGGTCCTGTGAACAAGGGAGTTAATGCTAGTAATGGCCTGTCCTATCACTTGCTAAAGAACGGGAACACTCTAATCTGGACCTTCCGATCTAGCATCCTGCTTTCAGGCAAGTTTGCGCCAAAGCAGACGTACTCTGCTCGTAGTCTAGAGAATATTGCATCTAACAAGATTGGTGGAGATGGCCTTGTTAACACCAGCCTGTATTCCAATATGTTCTTCTACAGGAAGGCCGTCGCCTACCAGATGGAGGCCATTGCGTATAACGGTTCTAAGACCTCTCCTAAGTATTTGATCGCTGGTCTCGATACAGTCATGACTTGTCCGCGTTTGAAGTATCAGCATCTCTCAACCATTACTACTGTAACCGGCGCCTGGTTGGATGCTCTTTGGGATAGTGTTGGCAATCGGTGGCTGATAATGTCCAGCGTTGATGTGATGTCGAGTGTCGATGGCGTGGTGTTCACGTCCACTGGTGGTGGCCTGGGTGGTCTCAACCTTCAGCTCAATCCTTCCACCGGTATGTTTGTAATGGCTACACCGAGTGGATACGCTTACAGTAGTGATTGCTCAAGCTGGACTAGTGTGACATTGGATGGTACTTGGAACAATGTCAAGTACGATGCTAACGCAAAGACCTGGGTGTTGTGCGGTCTAAACAAAATCGCTTACGCTGTGAGCGGGTCGGTGAGTTCTCCATGGACTGTGGTAAGCCTTGATGGCAATTGGCGCGATGCTGCGTTTGGTAAAAACATCTGGTCTTTGGTTGGTGACGGCTGCACCGCTGCCTCTGTGGGTGGTTTCCAGAAGCTCACCTTAAAGCCTCGCACTACGTTCTTCAGTGGTGTGCTGTATTGCATAAATTACAAGCGCTTCTATGCGTTCAGCAGTACCAGTAACGTCCTTTCTCTGGGCTATAACACCATTCAGTCTTCTCTTGATGGAATCCATTGGATGTCTAACTTTTACCCCGGCGAGTCTCACACTACTGTAACTAATCGGTACTCTATGCGGCATCTGTATTTCTTTGAAGACACAATGCAATTCGCAGCTCCGTTATCTCCCACAAGTGGCGGCGGGTTAGACTACTTGATGTGCACAGACTACGCTGACGCCGGTACGACTCAACTAGTAGCAGAACGATTGACAATGAATGTTCGTAATAATTGTCTTGAGATTGGTAACACCAACCTAGCTGCAAGTGTGTCAAAGAACCTTTCCGTATATGCCGATAGTGCCGCAAAGCCTGGTACTAGCACTTGGACTATTACTAGTGATGAGCGCGTGAAGGAGGACATCCAGCCGGCTGATTTGGATATATGCTACGACGTTGTCAAGAACATCCCTCTCCATTACTACAAGTGGAATGATGACTTCGTCAAGTCTATGAACGTGGTGGATAACCACAAGCTCGGATGGTTCGCGCAAGACGTTCAGAGTGTATTCCCCAAGGCGGTGGAAGAGATGGAAGAACCGTTCTTGGGAATAGATAAGTGCCTGACTCTTCAGACTGACCAGTTGATTGCTAGCATGTGGGGATGCATTCAGAAGCTCGATAAGCAGATCAAGCAGCTGGAGGAGTCCCAAGACTAAGTAATGGATGGATTGGTGAGCCAGCTCTGGTTCGAGCGTGGAGTGGCTTGCGCTAAAATTGAAAGCCAGCCAACTAGTCGTAACCAAGCCAACACGCCCACACCAATACACCACCGCCAGCCCCACCACCGCTCACCATGATGGCCACCCTTCCGCAGTTTGACATTGCTCTCGAGATGTTCCGCTTCGGTGGCATTAGTTTGACGACGCTCGCCAGTCTCTCCACCATGCACCAACACCTCGCGCACTCCATTGCGGCTAGTCGCATCCAGAAATGGATTCGCCCTATCATTGCTCGCGCTAGGGGCAGCATTCGCGACCGAGTGATCTACCACATGTCTTCCACTCCGCACGGGGACTTCATCCGGGCTGTAATCTCTAGAGTAGTAGTTGATAACGCTCTGGCCGAAGTCAGGGATTTCGTTGAGACCACGCTGCTCGCGGCCGAGTATGACTTCCACCTGGACCATGTAGATAGCAAACTTGCCCGGAAGCTCCTTCGGGACGTCGACTCATATGGATCTACTTCCATGTGCGACAGTGACTTGGACTTCAGATGGATTGTCCACTCCGTGTGCATGCCGGCCACTCCAATGGCCATGGAAGTGGATCTGAACTCCGCCGCTGTTGATCGGCTGGCCATCATTGACAGACAGTACACCATGGAGATGACTGCCGACTACATGGAGTTCACTCCCGGATGGGTGAACGCGGCGTGCAGCATTGCCAGCAGATTTGGCGCGGCCAGAGATCTCGACAATGAGATTGAAGAAGCAGCGGACTTCCTAAATGCGCGCATGCGACGCTGGCCGATCCATACCCTGGTGAGCCTAGTGAGTGAAGACTACTTGGAGCAGCTAACTCAGTTGTAGCTCACAGTGGTAGCTCGCAGATGTCACTTGCATGGTTTGGCTATTGTATTTTTTTGCAAAATTGATAGCCACCGCATTGATTGTAAGCATCACTCAATCTTCACCGCCAACCACACCGCCAACCACGCCGCCAACCACACCCTTGGAAAAAACTTGAACATGGACGTCCACTTTTCGCTAGCTGAGGTTGTTATCAACATCATCAACACCACCCGGCTTCAGCCATTGTGGGATTGTGTGTCACACAATGCTTTCGCTAGCGTTGATGAATCATCTCGCTCGGCCTACCCTTGCCCCACGCAGCGTGGCGAATTAGTCTATAGACTAACAGCTCTTGCCATATATGGTGAGAGTGGTGACGCAATGAACTACTTCCAAAGCGTCTTCCCCCAAGTCAACCACTTCGGCGAGGGTGCGTATGATACATGCAGCTCCGCTGCGTATGATGTACTTGCGGACGTTAGCGAGTGTGTGTTCAACCAAGTGGTTGACCTTGAGCCGCGTCGCCTTGTGAAGCTTGCTGCTTGGATCAACCAAGCTGCTTGATTTTTTCAGCAGAACACGTGAGATGTTGGCGCTTGACAAAAAAAAGAAAGAAATGCATTACAACGCATTGCAACGCAAACCACTTGCTGCGTTCCACGTGCTGCGTGCCAGTTCGAGCCTATCCAAGCCAGACCCCGTCGATCGTCTTCTCCTCTTCATCAAGGGGACAAATCGCTGGAGGCGCCGTGCGCGGCTTCTTGGCAGAGGCGGGCGTGAACGCGGCTTCTTCCATGGAGGGCATGTCATTTGGTATGCTGATGCGCAAGCGCTTCAATCCGGTCCACCCCTGCATCATCTCAAAGGACTCTTCCGCGTGCCTATCCATCTCCTCCAATCTGTCCTGGATTGTAGCCACGACAAACTGCGTGGTGTGATCCACAGGTTGGGCGTCATCCTCCCATGCGAGCGCGTCCAACTCCTCCAAGAGGTCGAATGGGAAGTACACCTGATGCGGTCGCGGCATGCTGTAGACTGGGCTGGGTGGCTGCGTGGTTGGCTGCGGGTAGTCCATGGTTGGGGTGGTGTGGGAGTGAGGATGGTGAGCGTGTACTAAGTCTCTAGAGATTCAACTTTTTTGCCTGACTGGTGCTTAGTTTGACGCATACACCGCTGCCCGTCGCGCGGTCCTTGCCGGCCCTATGCACTCTGCCGTCGTCCGCTTGAAGACTCGCCATGTAGCATACGTCATAACGATAGCACTCAATGCGGGGGTGATGTAGTCATTGACAACATGGATAAAGCTCTTAAGACTTGGCGAGGGAGTGTTGCCGGGAGTGGTTGACACCACCTGCATGGCGCACCCGTTGTACCACATGAGGTAGGCCATCACTAGCACGCACACCGTCAGCAGCACGTTCAACACCGTGATGGCCTTGTATACCGTGCTAACCTCTACGATGAAGTAGTCTTCATTCACCCATCGCCGAATGCGCCCCAGGAAGTTATCAGTCTTTGGACTGAGTAGATCCAATCCGCTGCAGTTGGCGTTCTTGATGCTGTAGTCTGGTAGACTCTTGTATAGGTTGCCAACGGCGGCTCGCTTGGTCTCTACACTGGAGTTGAGATTGATCTCACATAGAGCGTTTGCATCATCCATAGCGGGCGTCCCCTGGGCAATGCCATCTCGGCGTACAACCCGAATTTGATTGGCTGCCGAATAGTCTGGTGAGCCTATTCGCATGTCGTTGCGACGCTGATCCAAATCATCCAAGTCTGCAGGCTGGATATCCATCTCTCGCAGATTTGCTAGTGTAGTAATGGTCTATAGACTAGCACTGAAATAAGCTTGGCCATGCATGCCAAAATTGAAGCAAGCCACAACCGAGAGTAACATATAACCACTCCGCGAGCCACCACTGCGAGCCACCGCCGCGAGCCACCACTGCGAGCCACCGCCGCGAGCCACCACTGCGAGCCACCGCCGCGAGCCACCACTGCGAGCCACCACCGCTCGCCACCGCTGCAAGCACTCTCCGCTCGCCACTACCGCAAGCACCCACTGTGAACATGCGTCTCCTATCTTGGCACCTTCGATCAATGCATCACACTCGATGCCACGCTGTCCACGGAGATAGCAATCTCATCAACATGCTTGAAAGGTTAGATGTCGAGGTGTTCGCGGTGCAGTCTACAAACTGCCTGAGTCCGCACGAGGCGCTGGTCATTCCATCAATGCCGCATGTGTTCCATGAGCTAGCCACATCCAGGTACTCAAACCTTGGCGTATCAATCTACTCCAAATATCCTGGCGAGGTTGTGTTCACCATAGACCACAGAGCTATATGTGTGCGGGTTGGTCCACTCTATGTTGTGAGCGCGTTGGGCTTGAAGGCAGTGACCGGCATGGGCTACTCTAACAGAGAGTCCAAAGAATCATACATGCTGGAGCTGACCGCCAAGATGAAGTACTTGACTGATCGCGGATGCCAAGTGATCCTATTGGGGAACCTGAGTGTTGTTGTCACTCTCATGGATTCATACAGCACTAGTCCCCAGACAAATGGGCGCCGCGTTTGGGAGATGGCGCACATGCATCACCTTATGCAGCAGACAAACCTAGCTGACCCTTGGCGCACGGCTAACCCAGCCAAGACTCTATGGACCTATCAAAAAAGTACAGATACATCCGCGGACAGTCGCAACGCTACGCGGGGATGGCGAACAGACATTGCGCTGATACCAAAGCAATGGGTTAAGCCCTCGGAAGAGAGGCCCGCGCCGCTTGCCAATGTGGTTTACCTCAGATGGGAGACGTCTAGACACAAGCCGCTGCTGTTGGACCTGCACGCCATAGCGTTCGTGTAAGCTTGCGACTGCTTGCGACTTGGTGGGCATTTCATTTTGCGTGTTGATTTGCATGTTGATGTATACACAACATCATCCACGTGTTCACAACACATTGGTTGCGTGGACTTGAACTGGATGCCGCGTTCATTTTTTTTATCCCACGTCTGCCATCAACCAAGCGCCTCCACAGAGACGTGCCTTGGAGACTGCTCGCCACCGCTAGCCCATAACTCACTTCGCGGCAGTTCACAATATGAGTCTGCGTTGGATGATGCCATCGCACTCGCCAAAACCCACCCCACCATTTCCAAGGACTTCAACAACGTAGTGCAGACAGCCAACACGCTGGGGGGTGGCTTCGCTGCTGCTACGACACGCCGGGATGTTAGCATGGTGTTAGTCCATAGAGACAATACCGCCGCGCAACCATGTCCGCCCTGTGTGGCCACTGTTGATGACTTGAACAACGTTTACGACTTGGGCATTCAGATCAATGGCCGGGCGTATCCGCTGTGGAAGGCCAAGTGGCTACTGTGCTAGGCAAAAAAAGAAAGCTACACGCGGTGGCATGCGATACTTGTTAGCTTCTTTGGGGCATCAAACGGTACGTGCTGAACCGCGTTCAAAACTGAGTTGGCGGATATCGCAGGCGTTCGGACGCAGCGGTTTAGCTGTGGAGATGTCTATGTGCTTAAGTAGCTTTCATGGGTAGTACTTTGAGTATCTGATCTTCTTTTTTGCGTTATGTGCAACAATAAACTACCGCCATGAAGCCAACAGCCCCGCTAGCCACGAGGCTACCCACCGGCTCCCCCATTTGCTTAGCCACAACATGCTAACAACCACCAGCCAAAGTCACGCCCATCTCAACCAAACCATCCATATCTCGCCAATTGTGAGTCCATTGAGTATTATCATCTAAAGACTACCATCTATGTAGGTATAACTCTTCGCAGTTGCTGCTGTTAACTTCAAACGAACTGATTTGATCTAACCTGCCCCGTCCCTCAACCACCATCATCATGGACTCCCTCATTTCCAAGTTCATCGCTGAGAACCTCACGCTCGCCGCGGGTAAGCGTCTTATGAACAAGGATGTATTGGATGCCTGGGTTGCCGCCACCGGCGAGACTGCTGGCCGCAACAAGCTCTATGCCGCCATCCACCACCTCCACGGCGTTTACAAGGGCCAGGGATATTTTACCAACGTTCACCTTACGCCTAAGGAAGTGAAGGATGTGACTGTGCCAGTAGTGGCTCCCGTGGAGATGGCCGCGCCTGTAATGCAGGTGCCTGGCCTAACCGCGTTTGAACAGATGCAATTGGATCTTCAGCGCCAAGCACTTGAGAGCAAGGAACGTGCTCGCCTTGTGAAGATGGAAGCTGAAGCTAAGCTCGCTGCTGAGAAGGCTGAGGCCAAGGCTGCCAAGGCTGAAGCTGAAGCCAAGCTTGCTCGCGAGAAGATGGAGGCTGAGAAGTTGAAGGCTGAGGCTGAAGCCAAGCTTGCTCGCGAGAAGATGGAGGCTGAGAAGTTGAAGGCTGAGGCTGAAGCCAAGCTTGCTCGCGAGAAGATGGAGGCTGATGCCAAGGCTATTCGTGAGAAGATTGAGGCTGAGAAGTTGAAGGCTGAGGCTAAGGCCAAGCTTGCCCGTGAGGAGTTGGATCGCAAGATTGCCCGAGATGTTGCGGATGCCAAGGCTGCTGCTGAGGCAAACGCTACTAAGTTGCGAATGGTTGAGATGAAGATCTCCGCCGCCAAGGATCTGATGAACATGAAACTAGCTGACTCTGAGCGCAGTCGCGAGTTCCAGCGCATTGAGAACAACAAGTCTCGCGCGTTGTATGCTGTATCCAGCTACAACCGCCACCTTGATCCCGAGGTTGTTGGTACTGTGTCCAAGCAATACGTGACTGGTGATAGTCTTCGTCGCTGCATCGAGTTCAACGCCTGGGACTGGGCTGGTGCGCACAACCTCCCTGCTATGAAGAGTCTTAAGAACACTATCACGTCCATGGAAGAGAAGATTGAGGTGGTATTGGATGGCAAGTCTGTGGAGAAGAGTGTTGTAGAGATCCAAGCCGCCATTGATTTGACTAGCAAGGTAGACACTGGCGTCATCCCGGCCAAGGTTGTTGATGCTAGTTTGAAGCTTGTAAGTGAGATCCCGGTGGAGGGTACCGAGGAGCAGCCTATCGTGGAGGAGAGCACTGCTGTTGCTGCTGAGGATATTGCTGGATCGCAGAGCATGTTGCTAAAGCGTCTGGTGGAAGTTCCAAAGATTGCTAGTCGTGACGAGGATCGCCACATGAAGACGGAGTTGGATTGGGTGGTTGCCGAGCAAAAGCCGAAGAAGGACACCGCTAAGAGACTTGACAAGCGCAGATACATCCGTAGCAAGCAATCCGCGTCTTTCGGGGGCAATGGCCAGATCTTTGTCAAGTGCGATTGCTGCGGCGTGATGATGAACATGGATGATGATGGCTGCGCCCGCGGCCACAATCTCCCTAAAGCTCGTGGTGGTTCATGGGATGTGGATAACATCCGTTTGATCTGCGCGACTTGCAACAATAACATGTCTGACGATTACACTATCAGAGAGTACAAGATCAAGGTGCTATATATCCCAGTCACTCATGAATCCACCGGGGATGCAAGCAATGAAGCGGAGTCTAGTGACAGTGAATCCACCGGGGATGCAAGCAGTGATGCGGAGAGTGATGCAAGCAGTGAAGCACACTAAAATTGAAGCCCCCCTAATACATGTACCCCCACCACAGCTAACCCACCGCTAACCCACCGCCAACCAAGATGCCGTTCATCCAGTCCACTGCCCCGGCTAACCACCTCGCCGCGCCTGCTCCGCTGACCACCCTTGTGTGTGTGATTGGTGGATGTCGCGTGTTGCTGGTTGATCACATGACTCTCTTCAACAGTATTGATTACGGCAACGCGCAGCATTCCCCACTCCCGCCCCTGGAGTCCTCTGTAGATACTATCTTCGAAGTGATTGACGACCGCCACCCGTATTGCATCAACCTCTCAACCCCCCACCCAACCCTTGAAGTGTTTGACGCGAGGTGCCCTCTGTACCGCATTGACTCAGTCAGCGAGTGGGTTGGTGGGCACCTTAGCGCCAAGATGCAAGTCAAGCTGTTGGATCTTGCAAAGTCTCTAGAAGAATTGTGTTTGTCCAAGGGGCCGTCAACCCCGCCCGGCGATGACGCGGTGGTTGTTGTGAGCAGTCCGGACGTGGTGCTGGCTATGTTCATTGCTGCTCTCGCGTGCGGTCACGGCATTCAGTCCTGGCTGAGTTTGTGCGAAGAGCATCTCCCGGTCACTGCATGTGGCATGCGCATGGAGTACAACCACTTGGTTGATGCTGGTAATGGTCTTGGGAGTTGCATGCAACTACTGGTGGACAGAGAGCTAGCCATGGCTGGCGGCAGTAGTGCGTTCGAGCGTATTCGCTCCAAGTTGCTAGAGCTGATTCGCTAGAGCCATCTTCCATCGACGCCAGTTGAGTGAAGTGAGAGCTTTATTTTTTTGTCAAAATTGAAGCGCGCCCATCAATCAACCACTACCGCTAGCTACCACTCGCACGAGGCACCCGCTAGCTACCACCGCTAACCACCATGTCCATCACTAGTGCTCATGTTCAGACTGCCCAACCGATCACTGCAAGCCCAGTGATGGTAAGCCCTCTCCACGGTATGGTAGATGTGTTGAAGTTGGTTGTGTCTTATCTGACGTATAGTGATTGCGAGTCTCTACAAGCACTGCAGGTGATCAAATGCAGTGAGCCCAGTGAATGCAGCGAGTGCAGTAATGAATGGGCAACCTTGGCGCGCGACCATGTTGACCACCACGGTATGGTTATCTCTCGTGCAGTGTGTCGCTGGTGGATGCAGTCCAAGAGCTGTAAGATCATTCTACGACACCACATCAGCGCAAGCAGCGCAAGCAGCCATCGCAACGGTGGTGTGAGCTCTTATGCCAGTCGTCTGGTCTCCGTCTCTGTGCGAACATATCCTCGAGCACTGAGAGCGAATGTGATGTACTTTATCTATGGACAGATCATCCGCGAGGTGTACAGTCGCCGCCTCTCCAACACGTTTAAGGACATGGTTCACGGATTGGTCTACGGCGAGGGTGCTGACCTCTGCGGCTCCGACACCTGTGCGCTGTTTGAGCTTGCCTCCTTCGTGACCAAATCCCCGGGCTGCGTGTGGTCGGATGCGCTGCACTTCATAGGACTGCTGAATGTGTTTGTGGACATGCACAAGCCCCTGAGCTGAGTGCTACCCGCTTCAGCCAGCGCTTGCATATTTTTTTAGCCTGAAGTCTTTGGAGATGATGCGCTTGTTTGCCGTACACCACTGTTGGAACATCTCTCTTAGCCGCGACTGGTCCTCCGCTGTGACTTTCAACCCCATGGTCTTGAAGTAGTTTGCGCCTGCGTGTATGTAGCATCTGGACATCCATCTATCACTGGGCTCTTCCGCGAGGCTACTGGTTGCCATGGCTATGTTGGGCATGAGCACATCCCATCCGTCGACAAAATAATCTGTGAACCAGTCCGCGATGTGTTTGGGGTGCGTGAAGCTTGTGACCAGATAGTTCAATAGCAGCATGAGTCTGTCTATGTGACTGACGTAACCAAACTGGTTGACCTTCCGCAAACATTGGTCAACCACCCCAACGCCTGTGGTGGCCGTTGTCCATCCCTTGGGCAGCGGCTTGGTCTGCGCGTGAAGGTAGTCCATGTTCGGGTAGGCATTGTGTTGGTATGAGTACTGACATCGGATGTACTCTCTCCAGCATATCTGTCTGACGAATGCCTCTGCGTTCCGGTATTGTTCAAAGGTGAATGCCGTTGCAGCTGGCTGAAGTTGTTTGAGCATGTGTATGATATCTCTTGGAGTGATGAGCCCGATGTTCATCACTGGAGCTAGTATGGAGTGGTTGCCAAATAAAACATCTTCCCTCATGGCATCTTGACCAGTCGCAAACCCCCGCGCGGCCGAGTTGCTTGCGCGTGTTGTATACACACTTCGGCGTATGAAATTCCTTAGCCATGTGAGCGCTTCCCCATGGGTGGTGGGCCACTTGGCCATCACCTCTTGTTCTTTGTACTCCAACGGGAAGGCGCTCCTGTTATCTGCATCTGTAGACCATACATCGAACAGCGGTTCCCCTCCCTTGCTTGGCTTCATGAATACATCATTCTCCCTGCGGAAGAGTCTATAGAATGATACGTTGGTGCGTTTGTAAACCCGCGGCACGTCTGCCTCGCTGTACAACATGGCGGGGCTGTCTAACCACTCCTGTACCAGAGTTTGGTATCTCTTGACCACCAACTTGGCGAACGGATAGAACATCTCCCACTCCACACGGGCGGCGCGGCTTGCACTGGTGGTGCTTGCTTTGAAGTCCTCCCAAGATTTGAAGCGTCTGAGTTTGACTTCTGGCGCGGCTTGTTTGATGTGCGCAATGTACGCGGTCATGCATGCGGCATAGTATTCCACCTTGACGGGATGACTTCCCGGACGCATGACCATGTCATCTTCGACAAGGCATATGGTATCGAACTGTCTATAGAATGAAGGGTGATGATTGAACAGCTGGTTTGGTAGGATGATGAACCCAGTGGTGGTTGCCATGGTGGCTAGCAACAACTTGGCTAGCGGGTGTGTATATGTATGCTTGGATTATGCGAGTTGTCACTTGGCTCCCGGTTGGTGGCTAGAGGCGGCGGCTTACAACCAAGTGGCTCCCGGTTGGTGGCTAGCGGCGGCGGCGGCTCACAGTCACTTGACTCACCAAAATTGATTGCATCTTCTCCAAGTACACAGACCACTTCCAACCACCACTTGCTCCATCATGTACACTGTCTACCACATCACCACTCTCTCTCAGCTCCATGTCTTTGGAGTGACTACCAACATGGAAGAGCGCATGGCAACCATCATCAAGTCACCCCCCACGCTCTTCATGGTTAGCGGCGGCGATGTTGACACCATCCGAGTCGTGAAGTGCTTTACAAACCTGGACCATGCTGTTCGCGAAGAGCGCCGCCTTGTCGCGGAGTACGCTGGATGGTTTGGCGTGCACATGGTTCGAAGCATGACTCTAGAGATTGATAATGTGCATCTCAGCGCTCGAGATGTCGAAGAGATTGAAGAGCTGATGTTCATAATGGACGTGAAGAAGACAGTCCGGGCTAAGCTCAAAGACAGTTGGACTTCTGTGCGCTCAGCAACCCGGCTCGCCATGCGTCGCGCTGCGTTGTGGTAGGCTTCATTTTTTTGCGTCTTTAGAGACAAGCTGGTTGGTATGTTATTACACTGCAAGCACTGTGAGTGATGTCTCCGAGCAATGTTCCTAGTGAGAGTGCTCTTCAGCAAGCGGCCAAGCGCGCGTTCGTCATCGCCCAGCTTCCCGTGTTGAAACTGATTGATGCTTGCACTAAGGAAGATACCTCAAACGCAAAGTGGGGTTGGGGTGATGCTGGCGACAAATTGTTCGCCCACTACTCGCTCTCTCCCAGTGCTACTTCGAATGAAGTCTGCCTCCGCTGGCCTGGCAGTGATTGCAACGAGCTCCTACCCAATGGTGTGTCTCTAAAGGTTCGACTTGATATTGTTCCTAGCGACTGGGACCTCCTTAGCTCTCTGCGCGAGGCTTGCGGGTTGAGCAGCCTGGATAGCATTGCTTCTCTTGGTGATAAGATCAAGGATGTGCTGTATGAAGTCATCGGAGAGATGATCCACAGCGCAGTGTTTGTGTTTGGCCGCTTGAAGGCTGACTCGGTTCACGCTGTCTTGAATGAGTTGCAGATTGAGCCCACACATAACACGACCATTCAGTTCCCAGGATTCCCTGCTGCCCATCTGGGCATCGTGTTCACGGCGGACACCAGTGAAGCAGTTGTGTAGTTACATGGCTTGGTAGTGTCTGTGGGCTCATATTTTTTGCCAAAATTGAATGCCCCTAGAATGGTAAGCCACTCCAAGCACACCTACACCGCTAACACCCCGCCGCTACCATCTCGCCACCATGGCCTTCCCCTCTGACGCCGTTGACGTGACTGCCCTTTACAAAGACTGCATTGCCGAGCTCGAGTCTTGCAGCATTGAGAACTGTGACCAGACGACATTCGGCATGCTGAGCAACAAGCACTTCTGCAAGAGTCACCATCTTGTGGAGAGCTTCCGCTACAACACTCCCGGCGAGAAATACACTCCCCCTCTTAGCGAGAGCGACGTTGGCGATGTGTTGGACACGTGTCTTAGCAAAGCATACCTGCGTGATCGTAAGAGCGTGAAGTTGGTCTACGTTGTCAACAAGCTGATGTACTACGAGGTGACCCTTGAAGATGGATCTCGGCGCATGCTGATTCTCCAGCGGAGCGAGCTGGATAGTAGCTTGGTCGATGACATCCAACTCACGTTCGGGCGCATGCAACTCATCCAACCGGAGATCATTGATGCAGACAACCAGCCACTGCTAACTCCCCGGAAGTTCAATGAGAAGTTGTTTGAGGTTCGAGGGCTGGTTCTCAAGCCACACTACCGCGCGGAGTTGGTCCGCAGCCGCTGCGTCAACGACGAGCTCATCAGCGACGTCTTCGACATGATCAACAACTATCATTCCAAAGACTACTACATCAACAACATCATCCCGGAGCTCGTCCTATCGTTCCCCAAGAAGGGTCTGGCGAGAGGATTCATGCGAGTTGTCAACCTCGCGTGCGGCGCGTATGCTAACCACGAGGCCAGCGCTGCTTCTGCTCCCGCTCCACGCATGCCACGGGCTCGCGGTGGGTTCGTGCTGAAGAGCATGCTCTCGCAGAAATACTCTCACGACTACGCCATTAAGTCTCTGGAGTATGAGATGCTGATGTACACGATGTTCGCTACATGGGCCGCGTGCGAGGGCAAGCTAGCCAAGGCTGAAGGTCGGAAGCCAACCTCGTCCACTTCGGCTTGCAAGCACTTGGTAACGTGCGACGCCGCCTTCGAAACCAACACTTCACTGATCAATCAAGTCGACTTGATCAACAAACACAATGTCAAGATTGCCGCAGCCAAAAAAAAGATCATGGCAGTGCTAGACGTGGATGCCGCAGAGATTGCGACGGCCACAGAGCTTACCAGAGTCAACACCTTCAAGAAGGCCATCCACAAACTCGCGTGAGCCAGTGCTAACCCAGCCGACTGGCTTTATTTTTTCCCTGGTCAAGCACTGCTACGCGTACCATGCGCGTGCGATGGCCAACTAAAGTTGGAATGGTGGTAAGTCCAACGCTTCCAACACATCATACGCAGCTTCGCTGCATGTATCTACTTCAATGAACTGGCCATACTCATCACTTGCCACATCGTCCACAGCTTCGCTGCATGTATCACCCACAGCTTCATGGGAGTCCAAGGAGTGAGTGGAGTGATGTGGTTCGAACTGTGAGTGGTTGTAGTTGTAAACCAAAACCACTGCAACCGCTGCGGCCATCACGCTCGCGACCAAGATTACTCTGTAGCTTGGCATGTGATTGTATTCAAGATCACTTCTCTACAATAGATTGTAGACGTTTGAACTCAGCTCTGACTCAAACGGAAGAGATGCTAACAAGCGCGGAGCTTCAAACTCACTGGAGTCGTTCACATATATGCGCGCGCTGGTTACAATCAAAATGGTTTGCACTCGTGCAGGCTAGTGGCTTCTGGCGCGTTGAGGTGTGTGGTCTTGAGAACTTCAAGCCTTTTGAACCAGAGTTGAGCTCCAATGCTAGTGGAGGCAACAAGCCCGTGCTATTGGTCGCGCCACATAGCACTCATAACTTCGAAGTGCTATTGATGCAAGATCTAATCTCCAAGAGCTGTGGCCGCATTGTGCGCGGCATTGGTCATCGGATGGTCCACTGGATGATGCCACACTACAAGTTGCTTGGCATTGAGATTGCTAGTCCAGAGAATGCCAAGTGGTTGTTGTCTAGGGGCGAGGTTGTTTGCGTCATGCCCGGTGGCGCGGAAGAGATGCTTGGTCTGTATACAACAACATCGCCAAACTATAGTTGGCGCTCTCTCTCCAACAAGCCACGAGTTGGATTTGCTAGACTGGCTTTGAGTACTCAGACTCCAATCCAATGTGTTCGCTTGCATGGTGTTGAGAACATGGTCTTCGCGCCGCTTGCCACGCTCTGTCGCATGATTGGAGTATATACACTTCTAAAGACTGTGGTTGACATGCGCACGCGAGCACGCGGCTGTGTGCGGGTACATGCAGCGGAGCTGCGTATGATGGTGGTTAGTCAATATATTTTGATGTATGGTTTGATGTTCGTGGTTGTAGTGTGCCAGAGCTTGCTAGTGTTGCCGCGGCCGTGCAAGCTTCGACTCGTTATCCATCCACATATCTCTACATCCAGCCAACAACACCTCGCGCCAAACACACCCACGGTCAGTGAACTTGCTCTGCGCGTGTTTGCTCAATTATATCATTGAGCCATTGCAACTAACTTACGTTGGCGCCGCTTGAAGTCATCGCTTTGAGGTGGCCGTGTTTTTTTTTGCTCGTATAGTATAAGCCAATTCATCTATAATGGGCGGTGTTGTTTCCAAGAAGAATACTTGCCCGGTATGCCAGGCGTGCCCGGAGCAAATACAATGCCCGGTGCAAACGCCTTGCCCTAAGTGTGAAGCGGAGTTGTCGTTCGATGTGAAGGCGGCCGGTGTGTTTACCGAAACAATAAAATCAATGGCGGATAACCCTAGCAAGCATCCAGAAAGCATGGTGAGTGAGTATATGCGATTCTTTGTTCTCTACCCGGAGTATAAGCATCTCGCTATCGGTGAAGATGATAGAGTTTCTGATGTAAGTGATCCTCGCGCTGTGCTTTTAGACTCTATCATTGCTCTTATCTGGAGAGAATCATATCGCTTGAAGTCTAAGCACTTTGACAGCATGACAGACCAACAACTGCTCAGTTGGCTTGCGGTGTATTATAAATCGGCTAAGCGAGTTGGTGACATTGAAGCTATGCAATTGGCGCATGATGAAGTGTTGCGAATGCGGCCGGAAGTTGCGGCCAAAGTGCAAGCAAGCAAAGCGTAAATTCAACCCTACACAAGGGAGAGACTATAGATTGTTATCATGATAGCCGGAGTCAAACAGGTCAAGCAGATTTATTGGCTTGCCGTGGCGCTTGCCACTGCGCTTGCCTTTGCGCCCGTGCATGGCCTTGCCAACACAGCGCCCAGCTTGGGTCAAATCCCTAAGAATAATACTGCTGCATGTGGGTCGTCAACTCAAAAGGCGCTGACCTCTGCGATTGCGTCATGCAAGAGTGTACTGAAGTGGAATGGTAAGCAGACTTTGACTACCCGCCAGAAGCACATGTTCTGTGTTGATGCTAAGTGCACTTCCATTGCTTCCATGCCGTGGGGAACGGTCGCGAACTGCTGCGCCGGGAAGAGTGACATATCTATCTCAAGTCTCAAGACAGCCATTGAGTTCTGCAACCCACCGGCTAACTGCGTGCCCACTCCGACAACGCCCACTCCGACAACGCCCGCGCCGACAACGCCCGCTCCGACAACGCCCGCGCCAACCACTACTACGCCTTCGCCGGAGCCAACCACTCCTTCGCCGGAGCCAACTACTCCTGAACCAACCACTACTACGCCTTCGCCGGAGCCTACTACTCCCGAACCAACCACTACTACTCCTTCGCCGGAGCCGACCACGCCGGAGCCAACAACACCTACTCCTTCACCTGAGCCCACCACTGTCACTCCGGAGCCCACCACTGTCACGCCGGAACCCACCACTGTCACTCCGGAACCCACCACAACTACTCCTTCACCAGAACCCACATCCACCACTCCAGAGACTACTACCCCGACGCCAACCCTCTGTGTTGTCGCCAATCGTTAAGCGTTGGTGTTTGTGTATTTGAGAGTTGTCCATTGAATGTTTGTATCTCTGCGGTGTTTTCGCTGCAGAACGAGTCAAACATGTCAATGCGCTCGCGCTATACTCTGAACTCTCCGACGCCCACGGCCTCTCCGGAGGTGGAACCAGCTTGCCAAGCTGGCCACCTTTCGGTGGACATCGATGATGTCATTGCTAAGATCATGTCTGCGATTGTGAGCCTGGCTGCATTGGTCTTTGGAGTGTTGGCTTTGGTGCCGGCGCCACCGTTCGCGGAAGTGGATGAGCCGCTTGGAGTGTCGCTCATAGTGCTGAGTCTGAGTTGTCTATGTGGCGTGGTGACTTATATCGCTACGAGAATCATGCTATGCGTCATTGCGTGCGTAGTGGTGTGCTTGGGGAGTGTCGCTATTTTCTGCACGTGTTTTCTAGCGCATTGGATTAGCAACCAACCTTCTAGGTTCGAACCCCGTTCCGCATCCATGCGAGCCACAGCTGGTTATCAAACTCAAAGTGCTCAAAGTGATTTGATTGATGTTGATCATGACTCCAGCTTTGAAACATCTTCAACGGCTTACACTGCTTGCTAAGCGTCAGCTGTAATGCATGGTACCGTGTGGTACGTGCTCTTCTTTTTTGCAAATTTGATTCCGTTTGAATCTCATGTCAAAGCAACAACCCGCTAGCCAACCGCTAGCAACTCCGCCCAGAGGTTTGAACTGTTTCTTGTCAAATGAGTAGGGTGCATATTCGCGACATACAATACATGCTCCATCTGAGTGACGCGCAGATTGCATTCATATGCGAGCTGGCTTCAACCAGTGACAGACAATTTCACATCGCGTACGTCGCCATCAATGGCAAGCTAGTATGCTATGCCACCAATGAATACTTTCTGGGGACTGCGGCTTTGAGTCTTAACAGGTTCCATCAGTATAGCATCCATGCTGAAGTGAAGGCGCTATGCAAGTACAGAGCGAGGCCTCGCCGTGAGCCTACCACCCATGCAGCTCCCGGCGGAACTGTTGACCTATACGTTCTGAAGATTTCCAAGATGGGTTTCATCGGACAGAGCGCGCCATGTGTCGACTGCACTAGGCATCTACTCAAGATGTGGAATGCGTTTCGCATCAGGCAGGTCATCCATAGCACTATGAACGGATTGGAAGTCCTCAAGAAGAAGAGCATGGACGCTCGCCTGGCTTTGTTGACAGCCCGGGCCACTGAGGTTGGAACGTCTCGGGGTGATGATGATTGATTGTTTTTTTCACTGGATGCGCCTCGACACTTAGTATGCGTTGCAGCACGAAGCGCAACGTAGGGAATTAGTGTCGTTGATTACCACACAAGTGTGGCTTGGGTCTACACAAATTACTCTGCAAGACTGCGACTTTGATCTCTGCTCTGGAGAATGGGGTTGAGGGGATTTCCCCTCAACCTATCCAGCGTGGGAAATTGGTTAAAGACTGGAAGCGCTCCAGGCCATATGTTGAGCAAATCAACGAAGTGTCCAAGATGGAGAACATTCCTGTTGATCTGCTTCTGTTCAATGTTCTCAACGGCGAAAACGAGTTTCGTGGCTCGTACATTCATCCACTGATGTACGACTCATTCATGCAATGGCTCAGCCCAAAATACGCTGTCAAGGTTGCCAAGATTCTGAAGGCGATACATAAAGCTGCAAACGCAAAGATTCTTAACCAGCTGCGAGCTAGTGTTGGCAATCTCGATCAGAATCAAATGGTCCATATTCCAATCCACTGGATGATCAGATATTCTCTCGACCAAGCTTTATTTTGCTAATGATTGCGTCTGGGTTTGCCGGGAGGTGGCTTGCAGATTTCAGGTGTACTTTGATGGAGTATCAAGAACTCCAAAAGCGAGTTGATGCTCTTGAGAGGAAGTCCTAAGACAAATTGCTGGAGCTCAAGCGATGAGCTGCTTTCTTTTTTGGCCTGGCTCAAGTGGTTGCCCTTGCGCGGCTTGGATGTTCTCTTACGCATGACTGTATTCGCGATTTGACCTCGTCTGGTCAGAGTTTGAATATTGTTATCTAAAGACTGTCACAGATGTAGGTATAACTCCTCGCAGTTGCTGCTGTTAACATCAATCAAACTGATTTGAGCTCTCTTCAACCTTTACAACCATGGACTCCCTCATTTCCAAGTTCATCTCTGAGAACGTCACTGTCGTCTCGGGCAAGCGTCTTATGAACAAGGATGTTGCTGATGCCTGGGTTGCCGCCACTGGTGGAACTGCTGGTCGCAACAAGCTCTATGCCGCCATCTACGCTCTTCCGGGTGTATACAAGGGCCAGGGTTTCTTTACCAACGTCCACCTCACTCCCAAGGAAGTGCCGGTAGTGGCTCCCGTGGAAGTGGTGGATGTGGCTGCGCACTTTGTGCAAGCCCCTGGACTGACCGTGTTCGAACAGATGCAGTTGGATCTTCAACGCCAAGCACTTGAGGACAAGGAGCGTGCTCGCCTTGCTAAGATGGAGGCTGAAGCTAAGCTCGCTCGTGAGGAGTTGGCTCGCAAGGCTGCCAAGGATGCTGAGGATGCTAAGCTTGCCCGCGAGAAGATTGATGCCGACAAGTTGAAGGCTGAGGCTGAGGCCAAGCTTGCCCGTGAGAAGATTGAGGCCGACAAGTTGAAGGCTGAGGCTGAGGCCAAGCTTGCCCGTGAGAAGATTGAGGCCGACAAGTTGAAGGCTGAGGCTGAGGCCAAGCTTGCCCGTGAGAAGATGGAAGCTGATGCCAAGGCTGTTCGTGAGAAGATGGAGGCTGATGCCAAGGCTGTTCGTGAGAAGATTGCCGCTAAGTTGAAGATCTCTGATGATAGCAATGCTACTATGCTTGCTATGACTAAGATGAAGGTTGATGCTACGATGGAGGCAATTCGGATGAAGGCTGCTGAGGGTGAGCGTAACCGCGAGTTCCATCGCATTGAGAACAACAAGGCCCGTGCCTTCCACGCCGTCTCCACTTACAACCGCTGGCTCGATCCGGAGGTGTTTGGCACTGCGTCCAAGCAATATGTGACTGGTGATAGTCTTCTTCGTTGCATGGAGTTCAACGCTTGGGACTGGGCTGGTGAGCACAACAAGATGGCTATGCAGAGTCTTAAGAACACTATCTCTTCCATGGAAGAGAAGATTGAGGTAGTGTTGGATGGTAAGCTTGTGGACAAGCCGTTGGTAGATATCCAGGCGGCCACTAAGTTGATTGAATCCGTAGACACGGGCATCATCCCGGCCAAGGTAGTTGATGAAGGGTTGAAGCTGCTGGAAGAAATTCCAGTGACTACCACCACTGTGGAAACTACCACTGATGTTGATACTGCCAAGATGGATACCACCAAGGTGGAGGCCAATGATGTTGGTGGTTTGTCTGTTCCGGATTTCGCTGGATCGCAGACCATGTTGTTGCAGCGTATGATGGAAGTTCCAAAGATTGCTAGTCGTGATGAAGATCGCCACATGCAGAAAGAGCGAGATTGGATGGCGAACCCGTCCAACTCATTGACCGCGGAGAAGGCTAAGAAGCTTAAGAAGCGCAAGTACATTCGTAAGATGCAATCTGCGTCGATTGGCCCTGGTGGCAATATTCTCTTGAAGTGCGATTGCTGTGGCGTGATGATGGACATGGATGATGGTAACTGTCATCGTGGCCACAACCTTCCTGACTCGTGTGGTGGATCTTGGAGTGAACACAACATTCGCTTGATCTGCGCGAATTGCAACCAGAAGATGGGCAAACTGTACACGATCCGGGAGTTCAAGGTGGTTGAGATGTACGTTGCTGTTGTGTATGAAGAGGTGGATGCTAGCAGTGAAGAGGAGGTGGATGCTAGCAGTGAAGATGAGGTGGATGCTAGCAGTGAAGATGAGGTGGATGCTAGCAGTGACCACTGAAGCGCCGCGGCCAGCCACTTGAAGTGAAGTCACTTGGTATTGTTCTATAGAGTCCACCAAAAGTGGTTGCATCATCAAGAGCGGTGAGTGGTGCAGCACAATGTCAACTGGTTTGGTATGCGAGTTCTTCCAAGAGCGAGGACTTCCGCTTGAGCTGTGCGGGCTCATCATGGAGTTTGCTAGTCCATGGAAGAATAGGTGGCGTGATGTCATGGAAGAGCTGGTGAGTGATAGCATTCCAGACGTTGGCGTGGATGGCACGCTTGGTTCACAAGTATATGACACAGCATGTAATCGATGTCTGTACTTCTCCGCGGCTGCTTGCGGCATGCATCACAATGGGCGCGTGTCAAGCGTAAGCTATCAACTGCATTTTCGCCGCCGCAAGATGGAACTGTTAGCGGAGCCGCGCGAGGCATGCGATTCATTGCGTAGACTGATGGACTGCGACGTGTGGCCGGTGTTGTATCCAAAGAGGTGGTTCGATATCTTGTGCCCTAGCCGTGGAGTCTTACTCTCTCTGGTCTGGAAATTTTTTTCTATCAAGCGCTAGCGGTACATGCAGCATAGCTGCGTATGACATCCGCCACTGGCCTCGCATCATTTCTGATGACTAACAGATTGCTAGACCAGAGAGAGTAAGACTCCGCCGCCAGGGTACATGCAGCATAGCTGCGTATGACATCCGCCACTGGCCTCGCTACATTTCTGATGACTAACAGATTCCGCTAGACCAGAGAGAGTAAGACTCCGCCGCCAGGGTACATGCAGCATAGCTGCGTATGACATCCGCCACTGACCTCGCTACATTTCTGATGACTAACAGATTCCGCTAGACCAGAGAGAGTAAGACTCCGCCGCCAGGGTACATGCAGCATAGCTGCGTA
>JACCDW010046664.1_pt1 | contig 95254 bp, 97 predicted proteins | sample 7449781 | NCBI WGS metagenome assembly JACCDW01 (sample SAMN15323449, study PRJNA562643) | freshwater metagenome | isolation source: river surface water | place: USA:Blue River Watershed | collected 2017-08-18
ACTTTTTTGTCGTACAGCAGCACGAAGGGGTTGTCCATCAGGGCCGCTTGCTTCTCGGGGTTGTTGATGAAGTAGGGCGACAGGTAACCACGGTCAAACTGCATGCCTTCAACCACGTCGAGTTCGTTGTTGAGCGACTTGCCGTCTTCCACGGTGATCACGCCTTCTTTGCCCACTTTGTCCATGGCGTCGGCAATGATCTGGCCGATGCTGTGGTCGCTGTTGGCAGAGATCGAGCCGACTTGGGCGATCTCTTTGCTGGTGGTGGTGGGCTTCGAGGCTTTCTTGAGTTGCTCGATCAGGGTGGCCACGGCCTTGTCGATGCCGCGCTTGAGGTCCATCGGGTTCATGCCGGCGGCGACATATTTCATGCCTTCGCGCACGATCGACTGGGCCAGCACGGTGGCGGTGGTGGTGCCGTCACCGGCGTTGTCGCTGGTCTTGGAGGCGACTTCTTTCACCATCTGCGCGCCCATGTTCATGAGCTTGTCTTTGAGTTCGATCTCTTTGGCGACCGACACGCCGTCCTTGGTGACGGTGGGGGCACCGAACGAGCGCTCCAGCACCACGTTGCGGCCTTTGGGGCCCAAGGTCACTTTCACGGCATTGGCCAGGATGTTCACACCCTCCACCATGCGGGCACGGGCGTCACCGCCAAACACGACATCTTTTGCTGCCATCTTATTTCTCCTTAATACAGTGTTTCAATGTGAGGGGTCGAATTACTTCTCGACCACGGCGAAGAGGTCTTCCTCTTTCATGACGAGCAATTCGTCGCCATCGACCTTGACGGTCTGGCCGCTGTATTTGCCAAACAACACGCGGTCGCCGACTTTGACACCCACGGGGGTCAGGTCGCCCTTGTCGTTTTTCTTGCCCGGGCCAACGGCCAGGATCTCGCCCTGATCAGGCTTTTCGGCGGCGTTGTCAGGAATCACGATGCCCGAGGCGGTTTTGGTTTCGTTTTCGAGGCGCTTGACGATCACGCGATCGTGAAGAGGACGAAGTTTCATGCGATCTCCGATGAATGGTTGAAAAAGAGAACAAAAGGCCACTGCAACCATGGGCTGAGGGCCAGATCGGGGGGAGAGTGATCAATACTAGCACTCACCCCCAACGAGTGCTAATGATAAGTGCAATCCGGGGTATTTCAAGAGTCCCCCGATAAAAATCAGGGTTTTTACTGGGTTAAACCCCCGCCGCTGCCTTCAGCGCTGCGGCCTTGTCGGTGCGCTCCCAACTGAACTCGGGCTCATTGCGGCCAAAGTGACCATAAGCGGCGGTCTTGGCATAAATGGGGCGCAGCAGGTCCAGCATCTGAATGATGCCCTTGGGTCGCAAGTCAAAGTGCGCTTGCACCAGGGCCGACAACCGGTCGTCAGAAATCTTGCCGGTGCCCATGGTGTTGACCGTCACGTTCATCGGGCGGGCCACGCCAATGGCGTAGGCCACCTGCACCTGGCACTGGCGCGCCAGGCCGGCAGCCACGATGTTTTTGGCCACATAGCGGGCGGCATATGCGGCCGAGCGGTCTACTTTCGAGGGGTCTTTGCCGCTGAAGGCACCACCGCCGTGCGGGCAGGCTCCGCCGTAGGTGTCCACGATGATCTTGCGCCCGGTCAGGCCGCAGTCGCCCTGCGGGCCGCCCACGACAAACCGCCCGGTCGGGTTGATCAGGTACTTGGTGTCGGCAGTCAGCCACTCTTTGGGCAGCACCGGCTTGATGATTTCTTCCCGCACCGCCTCATAAAAGGCATCGGTCATGCGGTTGCCCAGACTCATCTCGGGCGCGTGCTGGGTAGACAGCACCACGGTGTCTATGCTGTGGGGCTTGCCATCCACATAGCGCAAGGTGACCTGGCTCTTCGCGTCAGGGCGCAAAAAAGGCAGGCGGCCATCTTTGCGCAACATGGCCTGGCGCTCCACCAGTCGGTGCGCGTAATAAATGGCGGCCGGCATCAGGTCGGGGGTTTCGTCGCAGGCATAGCCAAACATCAGGCCCTGGTCGCCAGCCCCGGTATTGAGGTGGTCGTCAGAGGCGTGGTCCACCCCTTGGGCGATGTCGTTGGACTGCTTGTCATAGCAAACCATCACCGCACAGCCCTTGTAATCGATGCCGTACTCGGTGTTGTCGTAGCCGATGCGGCGAATGGTGTCGCGCGCGACCTGAATGTAGTCCACATGCGCATTGGTCGTGATTTCTCCGGCCAGCACCACCAGGCCGGTGTTGCACAGGGTCTCGGCGGCCACACGGCTCAGGGGGTCTTGCTTGAAAATGGCATCGAGAATGGCATCAGAGATCTGATCGGCCACCTTGTCGGGGTGCCCTTCAGAGACAGATTCAGAGGTAAAAAGATAGTCGTTCGCCATGTTGAAAACTCCAGTGTTTGCGGTTGGCGCGTTGCCAACTCATGGAGAATTTGGCGAACGCTTTAGCAGTGGGTGCCTGGGCACCTGCGGGTGGCCCCGCCTTGTCGCCCTGCAAGTTGCTTCATTAACTCAGCGACAATGCAGATTGTAGCCAAATTGAATTTCCTTACCCGATGATTGTTTTGTTTCGGCTCTTGGGGCGCGTGCCCTTGGTGTGGATGCAAGCCCTGGGGGCTTTGCTGGGCTGGGTCGCGTGGGCGTGCTCCAGCGATTACCGGCGTCAGTTCCAGCGCCAGGTCGCCTTGTCCGGGGTAGACCCCCGCCGGGCCCGCGCGGCCATTGCGGCGACGGGTCGCATGATGGCTGAGCTGCCCTGGGTCTGGAGTCGCCCTTTGTCGGTGGGCCTCTCCAAGCGCATCGACTGGGCGGGGGAAGAGCACCTGATCGCCGGTTTCCGGGCTGGACGGGGGGTCATCGTCATGTCGCCGCATTTGGGCAGCTGGGAAGTCGGGGCGCAGGCCCTGGCCGAGCGCCATGGGGGCCAAAACGGCGACTGGGTGGTCTTGTTCAGGCCGGCCCGCAAGGCCTGGCTGCAAGCCCTGGTGGCGCAGTCGCGAGAGCGTGGCCACATCCGGGCCGTGCCCACCACCCTGGCTGGCGTGCGCAGCCTGGTGCGCGCTTTGCGCAGCGGCGCTGGCACGGCCATCTTGCCCGACCAGGTGCCGCCGCTGGGGCAGGGCGTGTGGGCGCCGTTTTGGGGGCAACCTGCCTACACCATGTCGCTGTTGCCCAGGCTCGTGCAGCAGACGGGCGCCTGTGTCTTGCTGTCCTGGTGCGAAAGGCTGCCGCACGGGCGCTTCAAGGTGCATCTGCACCCCTGGCACTGCGAACTCTTGGCCGACCCCCATGCCTCGGCTGAAGCCCTCGCCACCCAGATGAACCTGGCGGTCGAGTCTTTGGTGCGGGCCCACCCCGAGCAATACCTCTGGGGTTATGACCGCCACAAAACCCCGCGTGGGGGCGATTGAGATGCGCATCTGGCCCGATGCGATCATGCGCGCCTTGGGCGCCATGCCTTTGCCCTTCTTGCGTGCCTGCGGGGCCTTGCTGGGGGCGGTGTTGTATTTTCTGGTGCCCTCGCGTCGCCGCGTGGTCGAGGCGAATTTGCGCCTGTGTTTCCCCGACTGGCCCGCGCCCCGCCAGCGTCAGGTCGCGCGTCAGGTCTTCATCCATTTTGCCCAGGCCTGGCTCGATCGCGGCTGGCTGTGGCACGCCCCGCCAGCGGTGCTGGGCCGGCGCTTGGATGTGCATGATCCCGCCGGGGTGTTGCAACAGGCCCGGCCCACGGTCTTGTTTGCGCCGCACTTTGTCGGGCTCGATGCCGGTTGGACCGCTTTGGCCCTGCAGCCCGGCCTGCGCTTGTCCACCATCTACACCCAGCAGTCCAACCCGGCCGCCGACCAGTGGGTCAAAGCAGGGCGCTCGCGTTGGGGCCAGGTCACTTTGTACGCCCGGGTTGACGGGGTCAAGCAACTCATCAAATCCATGCGCGAGGGGGTTTGGTTGTATTTGTTGCCCGACATGAATTTCGGTGCCGAAGAGTCCGTCTTTGTCCCGTTTTACGGCCAGCCCGCCGCCACCGTGCCCTCGCTGCCGCGCTTTGCCCGGCTGGCCCAGGCCCGCGTCGTGCCCGTGGTCACCCGCATGACCCCATCCGGCTACCAGGTGCAGGTGCTGGCGCCCTGGGCCGACTACCCGGGGGAAGATGCGGTGGCCGACACCGCCCTCATGAATCTGCGCCTGCAAGAGTTCATCAACGCCATGCCCGCGCAATATTTCTGGGTGCACCAGCGGTTCAAAAGCCGCCCCGAGGGCATGCCGGCGGTTTACGACTGAAGAAAGTCAGCGATCTGCCGCATGACCGTCTGCGGCTCTTCATGCACCAGCCAATGGCTGGCCTGCGCCAGTCGCTCCACGCGCAAGTGCGCAATATGCGCATCCAGCCCATCGAGCAGGGCAGGCAGCAAAGCCCGGTCGCGCATCCCCCACAGCACCAGAGTGGGCACATCGATGCGCCACATCGCTGCGGGCAATTCCACCCCGTCCGCGCCCGCATCGCCGGGGCGGGCCGGACGCAGCGGCGAAGCACGGTAATAGTTCAGGCCACCGTTCAGGCCGCGTGACCAAACCTGCCTGTATCGTTCACGCATCGCCTCATCCAGCCAGGCCGGGGGCACCTTGGGGGTGGCTTCGTCGGCGAAAAATCCCCATATGCGGCCAAAGTCCTGTTCACTCAGCAAGGCCTCGGCGTCGGGCCGGATCAGAAAATTCATATAGGCGCTGGCGGCCTGTTGCGCCGGGTTGTGCCGCAATTCCCGCCAGAATGTGCCCGGGTGGGGGGAGTTCAGAATAACCAGCCGTGCCATCAACCCGGGGTGCTGGTTGGCCACCGACCAGGCCACGGCACCCCCCCAGTCGTGGGCCACCAAGGCCGCCAGGGGCTGTGCGCCTGCCTCCAGTGAAATGAGGGCACACACATCTTGCACCAGGTGCTTGGCCCGGTACAAGGCCACGTCAGCGGGCGCGCTCGATTCGCCAAAGCCACGCAAATCGGGGGCCACGCAGCGGTAGCCGCCGTGCTCAGGCCTGGAGAAGTGGGCCAGCAACTCGTCCCAGGCAAATGCGGCCTCGGGGAAGCCATGCAAAAACAGCATCACGGGGCGGCCAGGCTCGCCACTGACCCGGCACGACAGTTCTATGCCGTGGGGCAGGCGGTGGCGCAGGGTCTCGATCATGGGTTGGGGTGGGTCCAATTCCACAGCATCAGGGCGGTTTTGTCCACCCCTTGTTTTTTCAGTGCAGAAAACAGCGCCACCTCTCCGCCCCCCGCTTGCAATTTGGCAATCGAGAGGGCCTTGGCACCATCGCTGCGGGTCAGCTTGTCGGCCTTGGTCAGCAGCACCAAAAATTTCAACCCCTCTTCCACCCGGGGCCTGATCACTTCCAGCAGCACCTCATCGAGCTCGGTCAGCCCGTGGCGCGGGTCACACAATAGCACGATGCCGCGCAAATTGGGGCGCGACACCAGGTAGTTGGCCATGACCTGTTGCCAGCGGATCTTGTCCTGCTTGGGCACAGCGGCATAGCCATACCCGGGTAGATCGGCCAAGACCGCATCGGTTTGCCCCCCACGCCCCAGCGCAAACAGGTTGATGTGCTGGGTGCGCCCCGGTGTTTTCGAGGCAAAGGCCAAACGCTTTTGCTGGGTCAGGGTGTTGATGCAGGTCGATTTGCCCGCATTCGAGCGGCCCACAAAAGCGATTTCAGGGTGCTCGTGCGCGGGCAGGTGGTGCAACTGTGCGGCGGTCGTCAAAAAACGTGCCGTGTGCATCCACCCCATGGCGGCTTTGGCCAGTTCGGTGTCGTCCACAGGTGGGGAGGCGGGGGCCAAAGGTTCAGACATGGTGGACTGGGTGGGGTCAGGGGTGGGCCTGCTTTTGGGCAGGGGGTCGGGACATTGTAGAATCACCGGATTGATTAAACCCCATTTCCTGGTCATGAAGACGTTCGCCTCCTTTGTACTCTCGGCCTTTTGCCTGGCCGCACCCGCATTCGCCTCTGACGCCCCCAAGGCGGCCAAGCCCGATCTGGCGGCCGGTGAAGCCAAATACACCGCCATGTGCGCGGCTTGTCACGGTGCCGACGGCAACTCGGGCTCGCCCGAGAACCCCAAACTGGCCGCACAGCACCCCGAATACCTGGCCAAACAACTCAGCGAGTTCAAGTCCGGCAAGCGTGCCAATGCCATCATGAGTGGCATGGCCGGGGCCCTCAGCGATGAGGACATGAAAAACATCTCCGCTTGGCTCTCCAACCAGAAAGCCAAACCCGGCTTCGCCAAAGACAAAGACACCGTGGCTCTGGGTGAGCGCATTTACCGTGGCGGCATCGCCGATCGCCAGATCGCCGCCTGTGCCGGTTGCCACAGCCCCACCGGCGCCGGCATCCCTTCCCAGTACCCCCGCCTCAGCGGCCAGCATGCGCAGTACAACGCCGCCCAACTCACCGCCTTTCGCGATGGCGTGCGCAAAAACAACCTGCAAATGACCCAGATTGCCGCCAAGCTCAACGACCGCGAAATCAAGGCCGTGGCCGACTACATGGCCGGTTTGCGCTGAACACCCCCACACCCTGTGTGACTGACCCGCCCTTGAGGCGGGTTTTTTTTGGGGGGGTGCCATAATCTGCTCTTAGATAACCCAAAAGCATCCATTTGAGGCGCCCATGCTGATTCGCACCCACCAAAACGGTTTTGACCACCTCACCCCCAGCGAAATCACCTCGCCAGCGGTCTACCCACAACGCCGCCGCTTCATCGCCCACATGGCCACCGGGGCCGCGGGTTTAGCCCTGGCCGCCTGGGCACAACGCGACGCCCGCGCCAGCGTGCATCGCCCGGGCAAGCTGGCCGCACTCGACTCGGTGCCCTCTACCCAGAGCGGTGCCATGGTCATGGACAAAGTCACCCCCTATGCCGATGCCAGCACCTACAACAACTACTACGAGTTCGGCACCGACAAGTCCGACCCCGCCCGCAATGCCCACACCCTGGTGACCAGCCCCTGGACGGTGCATATCGAGGGCCTGGTCAAAAAACCCGGCCCCATCGACATGGCCGACTTGCTCAAACTCAGCCCCATGGAAGAGCGCATCTACCGCATGCGCTGTGTCGAGGGCTGGTCCATGGTCATCCCCTGGGTGGGCTACTCGCTCGCGGCCCTGATCCGCAAGGTCGAGCCCCTGGGCAGCGCCAAGTTCGTGCAGTTCGAAACCCTGGCCGACCGCAAAACCATGCCCTATGTGGGTTCGCGCGTGCTCGACTGGCCTTATGTCGAGGGGCTGCGCATGGACGAAGCCTTGCACCCGCTCACACTGCTCACCTTTGGCATGTATGGCGAGGTGCTGCCCAAACAAAACGGCGCGCCGGTGCGTTTGGTGGTGCCCTGGAAGTACGGCTTCAAAAACGCCAAGAGCCTGGTGCGCATCCGCTTTGTCGAACAAATGCCCGCCACCGCCTGGAACAAGGCCGCCGCCAACGAATACGGCTTTTACTCCAACGTCAACCCCAACGTCGATCACCCGCGCTGGAGCCAGGCCACCGAGCGCCGTCTGGGCGAAGACGGTTTGTTCGCCAAAAAGCGCAAGACCCTGATGTTCAACGGCTACGAGCCCCAGGTGGGTCAGCTCTACGCCGGCATGGACCTCAAGAAAAACTACTAAGTCTCACCCCTGATCGTGCGTGCCTTGCTGCGTCGCCCATGGGCCAAGCCTGCATTGGCGGCTGTGTGGCTGTGGCCCCTGGTCTACCTCATCTGGGGCGCGGCCCAAAACACCTTGGGGCCCAATCCGGCTGAAACATTGATCCGCTCGTCTGGCGAGATGGCCCTGCGCATGATGTGCGTGGCGCTGGCCGTCACCCCGCTGCGCATCCTCAGCGGCTGGCCTGAGTGGGCGCGGTTTCGCCGCATGCTGGGCTTGATCGCCTTCACCTACGCCCTGTTTCACCTGCTGTGCTACAGCTGGCTCGACATGGGGCTCGATCTGGCTGACATCGCGCAAGACATCGCCAAGCGCCCCTTCATCCTGGTGGGCATGCTGACATTTGTCCTGCTGCTGGCGCTGGCCGCCACCTCGTTCAATGCCGCCATCCGCTGGATGGGGGCCCCACGTTGGCAAGCCCTGCACCGGGTGGTGTATGTGGCGGCCATGCTTGCCTTGCTGCACTTTTACTGGATGCGTTCGGGCAAAAACAATTTTGACGATGTGGCGCTGTACGGGGGCATCGTCATTGCCTTGCTGGGCTGGCGCCTGTGGCGGCGGCTGCGCCCGCTCGCCAAGAATTAAAGCAAGCGCTCCAGCGCAAAAGTGTCAAAGGCCGACTCGCGCTCGCGGATCAGGTGGACTTGGTCGCCATCGACCAGCACCTCGGCGGCGCGGCCCCGTGTGTTGTAGTTGCTCGACATGCTCATGCAATAGGCACCGGCAGACAGCACCCCCAGCACGTCGCCGGGCTCTACCGCCAACTCACGGTCCCGGCCCAGCCAGTCACCGCTCTCACACACCGGGCCCACCACGTCCATGCATTGCGTGGCAGCGGCCCGCTCACGCAGCGGCACGATCTGGTGATAAGCCTGGTACATCGCTGGCCGGGGCAGGTCGTTCATGGCGGCATCGACGATGCAAAAGTTTTTTTGCTCGCCGGGTTTCAAGTACAGCACCTCGGTCAGGCACACCCCCGCATTGCCCACCAGCGAACGCCCGGGCTCGATCATCAGCATGCGTTGGCCGTGGCCTCGGGCATCCAGTTTGGCCAGCAACTCAGACCACAGCACATCGGCAGGCGGTGGGTTGTCGCCCCGGTAGTCGATGCCCAGGCCCCCCCCAAAATCAATGTGGTGCAAGGCAATGCCACTGGCCTCTATCGCCTCCACCAGGTCCAGCATCCGGTCCATCGCATCCAGATAGGGCCCCACCTCGGTGATTTGCGAGCCGATGTGGCAGTCAATGCCCACCACCTTCAGCCCGGGCATGGCAGCGGCCCTGCGGTAGGCGTTCAGCGTGGCTTCATGGGCAATGCCGAATTTATTGTCCTTCAGCCCGGTGGAGATATAGGGGTGCGTCTTGGCGTCCACATTGGGGTTGACGCGGATGCTCACGGGCGCTTGTAGGCCCATCTCACGCGCCACCTGGTCCAGCACCCCCAACTCAGGCTCGCTCTCCACATTGAAGCAGGCAATCCCGGCCTTGAGCGCTTGGCGCATCTCGTCACGGGTTTTGCCCACCCCTGAAAAAATCACCTTCGCCGGGTCACCCCCGGCGGCCAGCACCCGGGTCAGCTCGCCACCCGAGACAATGTCAAAACCGCAACCGGCCTGGGCAAAAATCTGCAAGATGGCCAGCGAGCTGTTCGCTTTCATGGCGTAGTGAATGCGGTGCTGGCGACCGGCAAAGCCGCGCTCGTACATCGCCAGCGCATTGAGCATGGCGGCCTTTGAGTACACAAACAAAGGCGTGCCGTGCGTCCGGGCCAACTGGCTCAGGCTCACTTGTTCGATGTGCAACTCCGGCCCGACGCGATGCAGGCAAGAGCCCTGGGGCAGTGAAATGGGGTTCATGGTGAGCTCGGGCGTTCGGTGGCAGGCTTGGGTTGAGGGGCGCCCGATCCGGGCAGACTGGGCCACAAGACCTGCGGCAAGGTGGCGCGGTCGCGCGATTCGGGGTCATTGGGCAGGTACAAAGGGCCTTTTTGGCCACAGGCCACGCAGGCAGTGACCATGCCCAAGGCAAGGGCGGCCCGCTTGAATAGAATTTGACTCTGCATGAGCAAATTCTAAGCCGCCTCACATGACCGATCTCGAATACCTGCATTTGGCCGAACAATTGTTGCACCGTCTGGAAGCGCAATGCGACCAACTCAACGAAGACAGCGACGCCGACATCGACAACCAGCGCGTGGGCAGCATGGTCACCATGGTGTTTCCCGACCGCAGCCAAATCGTGGTCAACCTGCAAAAGCCCTTGCAAGAAGTGTGGTTGGCCACACGCCTGGGTGGCTATCACTACCGATTTGATGGCGGGCAATGGGCCGATACCAAGGGCGGCCCCGATTTCTGGTCGCGCCTGAGCCAAGACGCCAGCACACACGCCGGCGTGCCCCTCCAGTTCAGCGCCTGAAGCGCCCCGATCCTCCCCGGCCCCTCAACGCGTCAATTGCGGAACAGATCCAGAATGCGCTTTTTCTCGTCAGCCGGGGGCATATCGCGCTCGCTCTCTTTGGCCCCGCCCACGCCCAGCGACACCACGCCAGAGTCGCGGATGTACTCTTTGTAATACCACTCGCCGCCCACAAACACCACGCCTTCGGGGGCCGCCATCTGCGTCACCGGCACGCCTTTGAGGGCCTGCTGCATGAACTGTATCCAGACCGGTAGGCTCAAGCCCCCGCCCGTTTCACGGTCCCCCAGCTTGCGCGGGGTGTCGTAGCCGATCCAGGTCACCGCCGCCAGCGTGGGCGTGTAACCGGCAAACCAGGCGTCCATGGCATCGTTGGTGGTGCCGGTTTTGCCATACAGGTCAGGCCGTTGCAGCGTGGCCTGGGCCCGCGCCGCCGTGCCCGATCGGGTCACCTCCTGCAGCAACTGGCTCATCATGAAGGCATTGCGCGCTTCGATGGCGCGCTGCCCGTCTTCTTGCTCTATCGGGGTGAACTGGTGCAGCAATTTGCCCGTGTTGTCGGTGACCTTGGTGATCAAGTAGGGGTTCACACGAAACCCCCCGTTGGCAAACACCGAATAACCCACCGCCATTTGCAGCGGCGTCACCGAACCGGCCCCCAGCGCCATGGTCAGGTAGGGCGGGTGTCGCTCGGCGTCAAAGCCAAACTGCGTCACCCATTGCTGCGCGTTTTTCGCGCCGACCGCTTGCAACACCCGTATCGACACCATGTTCTTCGATTTCGCCAGGGCGGTGCGCATGGTCATCGGGCCGTCAAACTTGCCGTCGTAGTTTTTCGGCTCCCAGGCTTGGCTGCCGGTCACGCTGGCATCAAAAAACAGCGGCGAGTCATTGATGACTGTGCTGGGCGTGAAGCCTTTCTCCAGCGCCGCCGAATAGATAAAGGGCTTGAAGGCCGATCCCGGCTGACGCCACGCCTGTGTCACGTGGTTGAATTTGTTCTTGTAAAAATCAAACCCGCCCACCAGCGCCCGGATCGCCCCGTCGCGCGGGTCCAGCGCCACGAAAGCCCCTTCCACTTCGGGCAGTTGAGTGATGTCATAGTGACCTTTGGGCGACTTCAAAATCCGCACCAATGCGCCGGGGCGCAGTTTGATATTGGGTGGGGCATTGTCGGCCAGCCCCGATTGCACGGGCTTGAGGCCCTCGCCGGTGATCTCGATGAACTCGCTGTTGTGGCGCGCCACCACCACTCTTTTGGCGCTCACCTCGGTCACCACCGCCGCCAACAAATCGCCCTTGTCGCCCTGATCTATCAAGGCGTCGTCGATCAGGTCTTCCCGCTCGGCGGGATTGGCCGGCAAATTCAGAAACTTTTCCGGGCCCCGATAGTGTTGCCGCTGTTCATAGTCCAATATGCCCCGGCGCAAGGCCAGATAAGCGGCCTCTTGCTCATCGGCCCGCACAGTGGTGTGTACTTGCAAGCCACGCGTGTAGATGTCGCTGCCGTATTGGGCAAACATCAGCTGGCGCACCATCTCGGCCACGAACTCGGCATGGGTTTGCTGCGCATGGGCGGTGCTGCGCAGGCGCAGCGGCTCATTGCGTGCGGCCAGTGCCTGGGCCTTGGTGATGAAGCCGTTCTCAAACATGCGATCAATGATGTAGAGCTGTCGCACACGGGCCCGCTTGGGGTTGCTGACCGGGTTATAGGCCGAAGGCGCTTTGGGCAAGCCCGCCAGCATGGCCGCCTCTGCAATGCTCAACTCCTTGAGCGGCTTGCCGAAATAAGTCTCGGCGGCAGAGGCAAACCCGTAAGCCCGCTGACCGAGGTAAATCTGGTTCAGATAAATCTCAAAAATCTGGTCCTTGCTCAGCAGGTGTTCCAGCTTGAGGGTCAGCAAAATCTCATAAATCTTGCGGGTGAAGGTTTTTTCGGAAGACAGGTAAACATTGCGCGCCACCTGCATGGTGATGGTCGATGCCCCCTGGCTTTTGGCCCGGCCCAAATTGGCCAGGCTGGCGCGCAGCAAACCGATGTAATCCACCCCGCCGTGCTGATAAAAACGCGCATCCTCAATCGCCAACACCGCGTCCTTCATCACTTGCGGGATTTCTTTGAACGGAACGAAGTTGCGCCGTTCTTCGCCAAATTCACCAATTTGCTTGCCGTCGGCAGAAAAGATCCGCATCGACAGTTTGGGCCTGTAATCACCCATCTCCGAGACATCCGGCAACTGCGGGTAGGCCATGGCCAAAGCCACAGCCACCAAGGCCGCCAGCCCCAATGCGCCGGCCACCAACAAGCCCACCGCCCATGCCAGGGCCTTCCAGACGAGCTGACCCAGGCCGGGTTCGTCGGCGGAAATTTTGGGCTTCGGGGGGGAACTGGCCATGGTTCAGGATGGTGAATGCTTGCGAAGTGTCAAAGCAGAGGTCGTGAAAACTTACAGACTCGGCTTGGTCGAGGAACGGAGGCCGTGTTGGAATCGAATTCTAACTTTCATTGCTCATCGCCATGGCCATCGATTTTGACCCGCCCGAAACGACCTTCGTGGCTTCATCGCCCACATCGCCTACATCGTCTACCGCGACTACCGCGACTACCGCGACTACCGCGACCACAGCGCCAGCCATGCCCACGCTGTGCCTGCTGTGCGCCGCTCCCGGCTGGGCTGTGGGTTGGGCCGGGCAAAACCGCCCGCTGGCCCAGCACGCCTGGCCCTCTGGCCAGCCCCCTGACCAGTGCCCACTCGACCTCTGGGTCGACGCCATGCAGCTGGCCCTGCGCGATCACCTGGGCCCCGGCCCGGCCTTGCAATGGTGCTGGGCCCGCTTGCCCAAAGCGCTGCGCCCCGCCTGGTGGCCCGATGCGCCTCGCCGACATCACCCATGCCGTCAATGGGCCCTGGGCGAAGGCTTGGTCTGGGCGGGCGCACGGCGCATTGCCCCCAGTGTCGACCTGTCTGACCTGTCCGACCTGGCCGAGCTCTGGGGCGCTATCAGCGGCCCCGCCCCGCAGGCCATGCCCGCCATGGCGCACTGGCTGGAGAGGGCCCAACACCCCGCTGCCAGCGCGGCCCTCTCGGTCCTGGCCTGTTTGGTTGTGCACGCGGCATTGCAGTGGGGCTTGCACCCTTGGCTGGAAGAACGCCAAGCCCAGTCTTGGGCGCAGCTGGCGCAAGCGCGCAGGGCCGAGATCCAGCGCCTTGAGCGCGAACGCGAGCAAGCCCTCAAGGCCGAGCAAAGCAGCCGCACCCAGCGCTGGGTGCAGGCCCAGGACCGCGCCCTGGCCCCCCTGAATGCGTTGGTTCCACTTTTGCGCGCATCCGCCGCCGTGGCCCAGCCCCAGTTCTTCAGCAGCCTGCGCTTTGCCGACGGGGCGTGGACGGTGCAGGGCGTGGCCGGCCACGAGGTCGAGCTCTCGACCTGGCTGGGCCGGGCGGGCGAGCTGGGCTTGCCGCAGGTCTTGCAGTCCGGCCCGGCCACTTGGCCCCCCGAGCCCGAGTGGGGTTGGCCGGCCTGGCGCTTCGAGTGGCGCTTCACCCCCCCTGCCGAGGCCCCGCGCTCAGGGGGGGCCAGATGAGCAAGACCCACTGGCTGGGCCAAGTGTGGCTGCTGCCCTGGTTGCTCATGGCCGCTGTGTACGCGGCCATGGGCTGGCTTGACCCGGCGCATTGGTGGGGCAGCGCTTTGCCTCCCCAGGTGGCACCGCCCCAGGCCCAACCATCGCCGGCGGCCCCCCCGAATCGCAGCCGCCCGGCGGCCCGCGCGGCCACGCCAGCCGGGCCTGCCCCCTGGCCCGACGAACCCGCTTTGCGGCGTTTGTTGTCTTGGCATGGGCTCACCCCCCTGGGCTTGGCCATGGGCCCGCAGCGGGGCCGTCCATCGGAGGTGCGTCTGGCCCTGCGCGCTTCAGGGCGCATGGGCGATGGTTTGGCCATGCTCGAAGCATTGGCCCTCGATTGGCCCCAGATGGTGCCTGAATCCCTCACCCTGCTGGCCGACGCCCCAGGCCTGTGGCGCTTTGAATGGCGGGGCATCTGGCGCACACTCGAGGCCCCGCACCCCTTGCCCCCCCGCCCCGGGGCCGACCCCGAACTCAAGGCCCTGGGGGCAGCCCGCGTGCTCGATCGCGGCTGGCTGCTGGCCCATCTCAGGCCGCCACATACAGGCACTGACCCCGCCCGGCAGTGGTGGGCTTGGGTGCAGCCCGAGCAACTGCAATTGCTGGCGGTGGCCCTCGACCCCGCCCCCCAGGCCTGGGTGGGTTGGCAGCAGCACGTGCTGGTCTTGCGCGTGGGCGATCGCATCGGCCCCGATCGAACCCGGGTCAGTGCCATTGGCCGCCAAGAGTTGCGCATGACCCAGCCGGGTCGCGAGTGGCGGCTGCGCCCCATCTCCACGGCAGGCTGGCCGCAGGAGGACGCACCATGAAGGCCGTTTGGTGTGCGCTATTTGTGGGGTTGATGCTGTGGCCCCCCGTATGGGCCCAGCAGGCCCCGTTCGACATCGATTTCCATGCCATCGACACCGCCAGTGCATTGCGGGTTCTGGCGCGTCAGGCCGGCCTCAATCTGGTGGTCACCGAAGGGGTCAAGGGCAGCGTCAGCCTGCAACTGCGTCAGACCGACGGGCTCAGCGCCATGCGCGCCGTGGCCCGGGCGCGCGGCCTGGTACTGACTCAGCAAGACGCCTTGTGGTGGGTCGGCACCCCGGCGGAATGGCTGGCCCTGGAAAAAGGGCTGCAAGAAGTCCGGGCCTTGCAAATCACGCACCAAGACCTGGTCTTGCGCAGCCACCGTCTGCACCATGCCCGCGCCACCGAGTGGCTCGATCATCTGCTGGGGCGTGCCGTCAGCGCCGACGCAGGCGCCCGCCTGTCCGCCACTTCTGCGGCGGGCCACCCGGGCGGGGGCAGTTCATCGCGCTGGCTCAGCGCGCGGGGGCAAGCCATGGCCGACGCCCGAACCAACCATTTGGTGGTGCTCGATACCGCAGAGGTGCAAGAGCGCATCGCCCGTTGGGTGGCGCAGCTCGATGTGCCCCGGCAGCAGGTGCAAATCGAGGCCCGCATCGTCGAAGCCAACGAAGGCTTTGCCCAGTCGCTGGGCACCCGGCTGCAATGGTCCGGCGTGGCCTGGGATGGCCCGGCCCTGCCGCTGTCCGGGGGCACGCCCGGGCGCGTCGCCCTCTCGCTGCTGGGGCCGGGACAGACCGGCCGGGTGTGGGCCGAAATCTCTGCCTTGCAAGAGCGTGGGCAGGGCAAACTGGTGGCCACCCCCAGCCTGATCACCGCCGACCAGACCCGCGCCGTCATCGAGCAGGGCACCGAGCTGCCCTATCAGGTCGGCTCTGCCGCCAGCAACAATCACACGGTGGCGTTTCGCAAGGCCGAGTTGCGCCTCGATGTATGGCCGCAAATCACGCCCAATGGCGAAATTCACCTCGAACTCGATGTGCGGCGCGACAGCGTGGGCGAATTGACCAGCAACGGCTACGCCATCGACACCAAGCGCTTGCAAACCCAGGTTCGGGTGCCCGACGGCGGCACCCTGGTGATCGGGGGCATCTACATCGACGACCAAAACCGGCTGCAGCACCAATGGCCCTGGCTGTCTGAAGCCAGCTGGCTGGGCCGGATTTTTGGCTTTCGGCAGCAACGCGACCAGCGCCACGAACTTCTCATCTTCATCACGCCTAAAATGTTGCCCATGGCGTCGGCCAGTCAGGAGGCCCCGCAGCCCCCCCTGCCCACCGACCCCCCGTTTTAAATCTGTCGAAAGGACACCCCTTGTTGGCTCTGGTTGGTTTGCCCGGAAGTGGCAAGTCCACAGTCGGGCGTCAGTTGGCGCGCCGACTCGATTTGCCTTTCATCGATGCCGATCAGGTCATCGAGTCACGCCTGGGCTGCTCGATTCGGGAGTTTTTCGAGCGCGAAGGCGAAGAGCGCTTTCGCGACCTCGAATCGGAGGCGCTCGATCAACTCACCCGCCAGCACCCCGGCGTCCTATCCACCGGGGGCGGGGTGGTCTTGCGGCCTCTGAACCGGCAGATCCTGCGCGAGCGCACTTCGGTTTTTTATTTGCGCACCACCCCGGAAGAAATTTACCGCCGCCTGCGCCACGACAAAGTGCGCCCCTTGTTGCAGGTCAGCGACCCCTTGGCTCGGCTGCATGAACTGTGGGCGCAGCGCGACCCTTTGTATCGCGAGGTGGCGCACCACGTCATCGAGTCTCCCCGGCCCACCATCTCCGGCCTCGTCCAGCGCATCTTGCGCTGCGCCTCCCAACCCCACTGACTTGCCATGCAAACCCTCACCATCGACCTCGGCGACCGCAGTTACCCCATCCTCATCGGCGAGGGCCTCCTGCAACAACCCGAAGCCTGGCAGGGTTTGCCCCGGGCGACTTGTGCCGTCATCGTCAGCAACGAGACCGTGGCACCCCTCTATGCCCATCAGCTGCAGGCCGCCATCGCCCCGCATTACCAGCGGGTGCTCACTTTGGTGCTGCCCGACGGCGAGGCCCATAAAACCTGGCAGACCCTGCAAAAAGTGTTCGACCTACTTCTCTCTGAAGGCTGTGACCGCAAGACCGTGCTGTTCGCCTTGGGCGGCGGCGTCATCGGCGATCTCACCGGCTTTGCCGCCGCCTGCTTCATGCGGGGGGTGCCGTTTGTGCAGGTGCCCACCACCTTGCTGGCACAGGTCGATTCCTCGGTGGGTGGCAAGACAGCCGTCAACCACCCCTTGGGCAAAAACATGATCGGCGCTTTTTATCAGCCGGTGCGCGTGGTGTGCGACCTCTCCACCCTCAAAACCCTGCCAGCGCGCGAACTCAGCGCCGGGCTGGCTGAAGTCATCAAATACGGCCCCATTTACGACATGGCATTTTTCAGCTGGATCGAGGCCCACATCGACGCGCTGCGACAAAGCGACATGGCCTTGCTGGCCCATGCCGTGCGCCGCAGCTGCGAAATCAAGGCCGACGTGGTCGGTCAAGATGAGCGCGAGGCTGGCCTGCGCGCCATCCTCAATTTCGGCCACACCTTTGGCCATGCCATCGAAGCCGGTTTGGGCTTTGGCACCTGGCTGCACGGCGAGGCCGTGGGCTGCGGCATGGTCATGGCCGCGCGCTTGTCGCAGCGCCTGGGCATGGTCGAAGAAGCTTTTGTGCAGCGCTTGGCGGCGCTCATCGAGCGCGCAGGCTTGCCCGTGGTGGGCCCCGCTCTGGGCCCTCAGTCTTATATCGAGCACATGCGGCTTGACAAAAAATCAGAGGGCGGCCAAATCAAATTCGTCCTCATCGAAAAACCCGGCCAGGTCATCGTGCGTGCCGCCCCCGATGCGCAAGTGGCCGAGGTCATCCAAGCCTCCTGCGAGGCCTGAGGCATGAGCCCTCTGGCGGCTTACGCCTGCGACCCCCTGCGCAGCCGGGGCCGCCGTCACCCCGAACCCGAAGCGCCCACCCGCAACGCCTTTCAGCGCGACCGCGATCGCATCGTCCACTCCACCGCCTTTCGGCGGCTGGTCTACAAAACCCAGGTCTTTCTCAACCACGAAGGCGATCTGTTTCGCACTCGGCTGACGCATTCGCTCGAAGTCGCGCAGCTGGGGCGCTCCATGGCCCGCTCTTTGGGTCTGCACGAAGACCTGGTCGAGGCCATAGCCTTGGCGCATGACCTCGGCCACACCCCCTTCGGTCACGCCGGGCAAGACGCCCTCAACCATTGCATGCGCGAATGGGGCGGGTTTGAGCACAACCTGCAAAGCTTGCGCGTGGTCGACGGCCTAGAGCTTCGCTACCCCGAATTTGAAGGCCTCAACCTGTGTTTCGAAACCCGCGAAGGCGTGCTCAAGCATTGCTCTGCCGCCAACGCGCAGCGCATGGAGCAAGCCGAGCCCGGCGGCGTCGCCCGGCGCTTCATCGACGGCACCCAGCCCGGCCTCGAAGCGCAGCTGTGCAATCTGGCCGACAGCATCGCCTACAACGCCCACGACATCGACGACGGGGTGCGCTCCGGCCTCCTCAAAATGGAGCAGGTCGCCCAGGCCCCTCTCTTTGGTGAATACCTGCGGGCGGTCATGGCCCAGTACCCCCAGCTCAACGCCAGGCGCTGGCTCTACGAGGCCACCCGGCGCATGCTCAGTGACCAGGTGTACGACGTGGTCTCGGCCACCCGGCAGGCCCTCAGTGACAGCGCGGTCGCCAGTGTCGATGAGGTGCGCCAGGCCCGGCCCCTGGTGCGCTTCTCGCCCGCCATGCACAGCCGTTCGGTCGAACTCAAGCGCTTTTTGTTTCAGCATCTGTATCGCCACCCGCAAGTGCTGCGCATGACCGAGCTGGCGCGCCAGGTCGTGTTCGACCTCTTTCAAGCCTACGAAACCGAACCCCCGCAAATGGGGGCCGAATTCGCCCAACGCCATGACCGGGTGCGCGCCATCGCCGATTACATCGCCGGCATGACCGATCGCTTTGCCCAGCGCGAGCACGAGCGATTGACGGGGCAGCGCCTGTGGTGAACGCCCCATCCCCCCGCCAGCCTTGGCTCATCATCGCCGCCGGTGGCGTCGCCGCCTTGCAAGTCGGCAAACTCCCCCCGGCCCTGCCTTGGCTGCAAGATCAACTCGGCTTGAGCCTGCTCGAATCCGGCTTCTTGCTCTCCTGCGTGCAGGGCTGCGGCATGTGGCTGGGCCTGCTGCTGGGGCAGTGGGTCGATGGCCACGGCTTGCGCCGCAGCATGTGGAGCGGGCTGATGCTGTTGTCGCTGGGCAGCGCCATGGGCGGCCTCTCTGCACAGACCCCCGCTGAAGTCACTGTGGCTTGCCTGCTCACTTCCCGGCTCATCGAGGGCTTGGGTTTTTTGCTCACCGTGCTGCCTGGCCCGGGCCTCTTGCGCCGCAGCGTAGACCCGGCTCATCTCGCCCCTTACCTGGGGTACTGGGGCACCTACATGCCCATCGGCATGTCTCTGGCCCTGCTGGTGGGCCCGTTCTGGTTGCAAGTGGCCCCATGGAGCAGTTGGTGGTTCTTGTTTGCCTTTCTCAGCGCGCTCATGGCCTGGGCCCTGCGCCGGGGCGTGGCGCCCGATCCGCCCGCCCTGGGGCCACGCGCCGACTGGTCGGCCATGGGGGGGCGAATGCGCCTCACCCTCAGTGCGGCGGGCCCCTGGCTCATCGCCGGCATGTTCGGGGTCTACTCGGCCCAGTGGCTGGCCGTGGTGGGTTTTTTGCCCTCCATCTATGCCGACGCGGGCGTGCAAGGGGCCACACTGGCCGTGCTCACCGCCTTGGCCGCCGCCGTCAACATGGGCGGCAATATGATGTCGGGGCGCTTGTCGCAACGCGGCTGGAGCCAGTGGCGCGCCCTGTGCACCGGCTACGGGGCCATGGCACTGGGCAGCCTGTTGGCCTTTGCCGACTTCACCCAACCCTGGCCCTGGCTGCGCTATGCGGGCGTGCTGCTGTTCTCCTGTGTCGGCGGCCTCATCCCCGGCACCCTTTTTTCGCTCGCTGTGCGGCTTGCGCCTGCCCCCCATCTGGTGGCCAGTACCGTGGGCTGGATGCAGCAAGTCTCGGCCATGGGTCAATTCCTCGGGCCCCCTTTGGCGGCGAGTTTGGCCATGGCGGTGGGCGGCTGGCAGCTCACCTGGGCCTTCACCTTGGCGTTTGGCATCATCGGGGTCATCCTGGCCTGGCGCGTGTCACGGCACTTAAATTATTTGTGAAAGCCCCCACCATGGTCACAGGCCCGCAAGCCATTGCCGACACCCGCCGCTGGTTAGAGCGCGCGGTCATCGGGCTCAACCTCTGCCCGTTCGCCAAAGCCCCCCACATCAAAGGGCTCATCCATTGGGCCGCCTGCACCGAGCCAGACGATCTTGCTTGGCTCTATGTTTTGGAGCAAGAACTCCAAGCCCTGGCCGAACAGCCCCGCCATCTGCGCGAGACCACACTGCTGGTGCTGCCCAACACGCTGCATGACTTTCTTGACTTCAACGACCGCCTGGCCGACGCCGACCAATGTCTGGCCGACCTGGGTTTGGAGGGCGTGATCCAGATCGCCAGCTTCCACCCGCAATATCAATTTGCCGGCACCCAGCCAGACGACATCACCAACCACACCAACCGCTCACCCTACCCCTTGCTGCACCTCATCCGTGAAGAGAGCATCGATCAGGCGGTGGCGGCCTACCGCCAACCCGAAACCATATTCGAGGCCAATATGCAAACCCTGCGTCAACTCGGGCCCGAGGGCTGGGCGGCGCTCGATGTAGGGCCCCACCCATGAGCCAAAAGCGAACCTCCCCCGCCATCCCCGTGCTGCCGCCCGAGGTGCGCCCGGGTCAATCCATCGAGCTGCTGCAGCACCTGCACATCCTCACCCGAGAAGGCCGCCTGAATCAAGACTCGCGGCGCAAACTCAAACAGGTCTATCACCTGGTGCAATTCATCCAAAAAGTGCTCGACGCCTTGCCCGAATCCGACTCAGGGCCCACCCTGGCCGATCATGGCGCGGGCAAATCCTATCTCGGCTTCATCCTCTACGACCTGTGCTTCAAGGCGCTGGGTCGGGGCACCCTCTGGGGCATTGAAACCCGCCCCGAACTGGTCGCCACCAGCCAGGCCCTGGCGCAACGGCTGGGCTTCCATCGCATGCGCTTTCTCAACCTCAGCGTCGCCCAATCCAGCCTCAGCCCAGAGCTGCCAGAGCGCATCGACATCGTCACCGCTTTGCACGCCTGCGACACCGCCACCGACGACGCCATCGCCTTTGGCCTGCTGAAAAACGCCCGCGCCATGGTCCTGGTGCCTTGCTGCCAAGCCGAGGCCGCCAGCCTGCTGCGTCAAAACAAAGCCCTGTTCTTGTCCCAAACCCCCTTGGCAGAACTCTGGCGCCACCCCTTGCACACCCGAGAACTGGGCAGCCAAGTCACCAACGTCATGCGCTGCCTCTACCTGGAATCACAGGGCTACAAAGTCACCGTCACCGAACTGGTGGGCTGGGAACACAGCCTCAAAAACGAACTCATCCTCGCCGAATACACCGGCCACAAAAAACACAGCGCCGCCCAACGCCTGCACGCCCTCATCGAACAATTCGGCCTGCAAACCATGGCCAGCCATCGTTTCCCTCATTTGGGGGCAGACCCCAATGACCCTTTGAACTTCAATCGATGATGTCCAAGTTATTTTGTGTGAACTCAATTTCTAAAAAAGTGCAGGCTACCCCATGTTAAATTGGGGTGATCTTGCGGATGCGTTGGTTGTTGTAGTCTGTCACGTAAAATGTGCCGCTGGAATCTAAGGCGACGCCATAGGGTGTACTAAATTTCGCAGTTCCTGCCGTGCCTTCTATATAACCTGCCCCACCCGCTCCGGCTAAAGTGCTGACCACGCCCGCAGATGTGATTTTTCGGACCTTGTGGTTGCTGGCTTCTACGACATAAACATGGCCAGTACTGTCCACGGCAACCCCTGAAGGGAAGAAAAAATTTGCCGTTTTGCCCGTGCCATCCAAGTAGCCAAATGTTGCTGCTACCCCTGCAAGGGTACTTACCTCTCCCATAGGGTTGATCATGCGGATCAAGTGGCTATTGTAATCAGCCACATAAAGATTGTCACTGGTGTCCACGGCTATTGCGGTGGGAAAGTTAAATGTTGCTGTTGTACCCGCGCCATCCAAGTAACCAGTCATTAGCCCAACCCCCGCAAGACTGCTGACTACGCCCGCAGGGCTGATCTTGCGGATCATGTTATTGCTAGAGTCTGCCACATACACAAATCCACTTTTGTCTACGGCGATGCCATAAGGATTATTAAATTTTGCAGTGGTACCTGTGCCATCCATGTAACCACTCATCCCCCCTACACCTGCAAATGTACTGACCTCGCCCGCAGAGTTGATCTTACGGATTAGGTGGTTGCCCCTCTCTGCTACATATAAATTACCGCTATTGTCCAAGGCAACTCCAACAGGCGTGTTGAATTGTGCCGTTCCGACTGTGCCATTGACTGCGCCCGCAGTCCCAATGCCCGCAAACGTGCTGACCACACCTGCTGATGTGATTTGGCGTATGCGGTGATTGCTGGTATCAGCCACATACAAATAGCCACTGGAGTCCACCGCAACCCCGTAGGGGCCATTAAAAGTCGCCGTCCCGCCCGTACCATCGGTAAATGGCGTGGTCGCACCCGTCCCCGCCAGAGTGCTCACCACCCAATTGGTCGGCGCTGCACTGCCACTGCCAGAACTACTTCCAGAACCACTTCCCGAACCACTCCCCGCCGCCGCATCACCACCGCCACCCCCACCACCGCAGGCGGCCAGCAGCGCAGCGGCATCCAGCGCCAATGCCGTCCCCATGAAATGTCGGCGCTTCAAGCCCAGTGGCTCGCCGGGGGTGGTTGAAAGCGACGGGGTGATGCCGGGCTTGCCGATGTCATCGGCCATACTGTGTTTGCTTTTGCTTGCTTCGGGTTGGTGCTGGGTCATAAAGCCTCTCGGGTGTGGTCTCTGGTGAAGCACATACTTCAGGCGCTTGTTTGTTGTAATTGTATAGTGTTATTTAAACCATATTTGGTTGCATTTATTATTCATATTGATTCGGGCGCAATCACGGGCGTTGTTCATGGCGTGCCCCCCCCATCCTGTGTGGACACCGAATCCAGCCCAGCCCATACATTCCCGCCATTGGGGTCAAAACCACGCCCCCGGCCTGACCTTGGCCAATAATCGGGGTCAGAACCCACTTGCACCAGACCATGGCTCGCCTTCCCCGCCTGACCGTCCCCGACTACCCGCACCACGTCATTCAGCGCGGCACCAACCGCCAGCGCATCGTGGTCGATGACCTCGACCGTCAAAAGCTCATCGACCTCTGGCAGCAGCACGCCGAAGCCTTCGGGGTGGCCATCCACGCCTACGTCATCATGGACAACCACTTCCATCTGCTGGCCACGCCCAAGGAAGCCAACAGCTTGCCGCAAATGATGCAGGCCGTTGGCCGCACCTATGTCCGGTACTTCAACCTCCGCCATGGCCGCACGGGTGCGCTGTGGGAAGGGCGCTATCGCAGCAATCTCATTGAAAGTGAGCGCTACCTTCTGGCCTGCATGATTTACATCGACCTCAACCCGGTGCGCGCTGGCATGGTGGCCGAGCCCAAAGATTACCGCTGGTCCAGCCACAGGCACCACATTGGGTTGGCCAGCGACAAACTGGTGAAGCAACATGCACTGTATTGGGAACTGGGCGATACCCCTTTTGGGCGTGAGGCCGCCTATGGCCGCATGGTCGAAGCCGGCTTGAACCCCAAAACCCGCGACGAGCTTACCCAGTCCGCGATGCGTGGCTGGGCGCTCGGGTCGCCTGTTTTTATCTCTAAAGTGCAAAAAAACACCCCCAGACGCGTCCACAAATCGCAAGCAGGGAGACCCGTCAGCAACCCGAGAAAGCGATCTGTCCCCAATTAAATCACTGTTGTAAAAAAACGACCATAAATTGGGGTCAGACCCCAATTATTTTTTTGGCAAGGTTGTTGCAGTGCGTTTATGATCGCTATCCCCCGTAAATACCCTAGGAGTGCGCCATGTCCACGGCTGCCGAAAAAGAATGGTTTGAACAATATGGTCTGTATGACCCCGCCAATGAGCACGATGCTTGCGGCGTGGGTTTTGTGGCGCACATCAAAGGCCTGAAAACACATGCCATCGTCACACAGGCGCTGAAGATCTTGGAAAACCTCGACCACCGGGGTGCGGTGGGCGCGGATGCGCTCATGGGTGACGGTGCCGGTATCCTCATCCAGTTGCCCGACGCGCTGTATCGCGAAGAGATGGCCAAGCAAGGGGTTCAATTGCCGCCCCAGGGCGAGTACGGCGTGGGCATGATTTTTCTGCCCAAAGAGCACGCCTCGCGCCTGGCCTGTGAGCAGGAAATGGAGCGCGCCATCCGTGCCGAAGGGCAGGTGTTGTTGGGTTGGAGAGATGTGCCCACCAACCGCGATATGCCCATGTCGCCCGCCGTGCGCGAAAAAGAGCCCATCATCCGCCAGGTGTTCATCGGTCGCGGCACCGATGTCATTGTGCAAGACGCACTCGAGCGCAAGCTGTATGTCATCCGCAAGACCGCCAGCGCCGCCATTCAACGACTGAAGCTGACGCACAGCAAAGAATATTATGTGCCCAGCATGTCCAGCCGCACGGTCATTTACAAGGGCCTGTTGCTGGCCGATCAGGTGGGCACTTATTACCATGACCTCACCGACGAGCGTTGCGTCTCGGCCCTGGGTCTGGTGCATCAGCGTTTTTCGACCAACACCTTCCCCGAGTGGCCGCTGGCTCACCCCTACCGTTATGTCGCCCACAATGGCGAGATCAATACGGTCAAAGGCAACTACAACTGGATGAAGGCCCGCGAAGGCGTGATGTCTTCCCCCGTCTTGGGCGAAGACCTGAAAAAGCTCTACCCCATCAGTTTCCCCGACCAGTCCGACACCGCCACCTTTGACAACTGTCTGGAACTGCTGACGATGGCGGGTTACCCCATCAGTCAGGCGGTGATGATGATGATCCCCGAGCCCTGGGAGCAGCACACCACCATGGACGAGCGTCGCAAGGCGTTTTACGAATACCACGCCGCCATGCTCGAACCCTGGGACGGCCCGGCCTCCATCGTCTTCACCGATGGCCGCCAGATCGGCGCCACACTCGACCGCAACGGTCTGCGCCCTTCGCGCTATTGCATCACCGATGACGACATGGTGATCATGGGCTCAGAGTCGGGCGTGCTGCCCGTGCCCGAGAGCAAAATCGTGCGCAAGTGGCGCCTGCAGCCCGGCAAGATGTTCCTCATCGACCTAGAGCAGGGCCGCATGATCGACGATGAGGAGTTGAAAGCCAGCCTCTCCAGCACCAAGCCCTACAAGCAGTGGATTGAAAACCTGCGCGTCAAGCTCGACGACATCGACACCACCCACGAAACCCCCGCACCCACCCAGGCCAGCCTGCTCGACCGCCAGCAAGCCTTCGGCTACACTCAGGAGGACATCAAATTCCTGATGGCCCCGATGGCCGCCAACGGCGAAGAGGGCATCGGCTCGATGGGCAACGACAGCCCGCTGGCCGTCTTGTCCGATAAAAACAAGCCGCTCTACAACTACTTCAAGCAGCTCTTTGCCCAGGTCACCAACCCGCCCATCGACCCCATCCGCGAAGCGATCGTGATGTCGCTGGTGTCGTTCATCGGCCCCAAGCCCAACTTGCTCGACATCAATCAGGTCAACCCGCCGATGCGCCTCGAAGTCAGCCAGCCCATCCTCGACTTCCAGGACATGGCCAAGCTGCGCGGCATTGCCGAGCGCACCCAGGGCAAATTCCGCAGCCATACGCTGGACATCACTTACCCCGTGAGCTGGGGACGTGAGGGCGTTGAAGCCAAACTGGCCTCGCTGTGTGCCGAAGCGGTCGATGCCATCAAGGGCGGCCACAACATCCTCATCATCAGCGACCGTGGCGTGAACGCCAGTCAGGTCGCCGTGCCCGCCCTGCTGGCCCTCTCCGCCATACACCAGCATCTGGTGCGTGAAGGTTTGCGCACCACCGCCGGTCTGGTGGTCGAGACCGCCACCGCCCGCGAAGTGCATCACTTCGGCGTGCTGGCCGGTTATGGGGCCGAAGCCGTGCACCCCTATCTGGCGATGGAAACCCTGCAATCCATCCACAAAGACTTGCCCGGTGATCTGTCGGCAGACAAGGCCATCTACAACTACATCAAGGCCATCGGCAAGGGTCTCTCCAAAATCATGTCCAAGATGGGCGTGAGCACCTATATGTCGTATTGCGGTGCGCAGTTGTTTGAAGCCATTGGCATCAACAAAGAGACCATCGAGCAGTACTTCACCGGCACCGCCAGCCGCGTCGAGGGCATCGGCGTGTTTGAAATGGCCGAAGAAGCCTTGCGCATGCACAAAGCCGCCTTTGGCGACGACCCGGTGCTGGCCCATATGCTCGACACTGGTGGCGAATACGCCTGGCGCGCCCGCGGCGAAGAGCACATGTGGACGCCTGACGCCATTGCCAAGCTGCAGCACAGCACCCGCTCTGGCAACTTCAACACCTACAAAGAGTACGCGCAAATCATCAACGACCAGAACAAGCGGCACATGACGCTGCGCGGCCTGTTCGAGTTCAAGATCGATCCCGCCAAAGCCATTCCCCTCGATCAGGTGGAGCCGGCCAGCGAGATCGTCAAACGCTTTGCCACTGGCGCCATGTCGCTGGGCTCCATCTCTACCGAGGCCCACGCCACCTTGGCCATTGCCATGAACCGCATCGGCGGCAAGAGCAACACTGGTGAAGGCGGCGAAGACCCGGCGCGTTACCGCAATGAGCTCAAAGGCATTCCCATCAAAAAGGGTGAAACCCTCAAGAGCGTCATCGGCGACAAGCAAGTCGAAGTGGACCTCCCCTTGAACGACGGCGACAGCCTGCGCTCGCGCATCAAGCAAGTGGCCTCGGGCCGCTTTGGCGTCACCGCAGATTACCTCTCCAGCTCCGACCAGATTCAGATCAAGATGGCGCAGGGCGCCAAGCCCGGAGAGGGCGGTCAATTGCCCGGCGGCAAAGTCTCTGAATACATCGGCAAGCTGCGCTACAGCGTGCCCGGCGTGGGCCTGATCTCGCCCCCGCCGCACCACGACATCTATTCCATTGAAGACTTGGCCCAGCTCATCCACGACCTGAAAAATGTGGCACCGCACGCCAGCATCAGCGTCAAGCTGGTCTCCGAGGTGGGCGTCGGCACTATTGCCGCCGGTGTGGCCAAGTGCAAGAGCGACCATGTGGTGATCTCGGGCCACGACGGTGGCACCGGGGCATCGCCCTGGTCGTCCATCAAGCACGCCGGTTCGCCCTGGGAAATCGGCTTGGCCGAAACCCAGCAGACCCTGGTGCTCAATCGCCTGCGTGGCCGCATCCGCGTGCAGGCCGATGGCCAGATGAAAACCGGCCGTGACGTCGCCATCGGCGCTTTGCTCGGCGCCGACGAGTTCGGCTTTGCCACCGCGCCGCTGGTGGTCGAAGGCTGCATCATGATGCGCAAATGCCACCTCAACACCTGCCCGGTGGGCGTGGCCACCCAAGACCCCGCACTGCGCAAAAAGTTTGCCGGCAAGCCCGAGCACGTGGTCAATTACTTCTTCTTTGTCGCCGAGGAAGTGCGCCAGATCATGGCCCAGCTGGGCATCGCCAGGTTTGACGAGCTGATCGGCCGCAGTGACTTGCTCGATATGCGCAAAGGCATCGAGCATTGGAAGGCCAGTGGCCTGGACTTCACCCGCTTGCTGGCCACGCCCCAGGTCGGGCCCGAAGTGCCCACACGCCATGTCAGCGAGCAAGACCACGGCCTGGAAAAAGCCTTGGACAACGTGCTGATCGCCAAGAGCCGCCCCGCCATCGACAAAGGCGAAAAAGTGCAGTTCATGGAAACGGCCCGCAACGTCAACCGTTCGGTCGGGGCCATGCTCTCGGGCGCCATCACCAAGGTGCACCCCGACGGTTTGCCTGACGACACGATCCGCATTCAGCTCGAAGGCACCGGCGGCCAGTCCTTTGGCGCTTTCCTGTGCCACGGCGTCACCCTCTACCTCATCGGAGACGCCAACGACTACACCGGCAAAGGCTTGTCCGGTGGCCGCGTGGTGGTGCGCCCCAGCCTCGACTTCCGGGGCGTGCCCGCGCAAAACATCATCGTCGGCAACACCGTCATGTACGGTGCCACCCGTGGCGAGGCTTACTTCGCCGGTGTGGCCGGCGAGCGCTTTGCGGTGCGTTTGTCCGGTGCCACGGCGGTGGTCGAGGGCACCGGTGACCATGGCTGCGAATACATGACCGGCGGCACCGTCGCCGTCTTGGGCAAAACAGGTCGCAACTTTGCCGCCGGCATGAGCGGCGGTCTGGCCTATGTGTATGACGAAGACGGCCAGTTTGCCCAGCGCTGCAACACCGCCATGGTCAGTCTGGACAAAGTGCTCACCAGTGCCGAGCAGGAAAACCAGCTCGACCGCAAGTTCTGGCACAACGACCAGACCGACGAGGCACAGCTGAAAAAATTGCTCGAAGATCACTTCAAGTGGACCGGCAGCCGCCGCGCCCGCGAATTGCTGGACGACTGGGCCAACGCCCGCGCCAGGTTCGTCAAAGTGTTCCCGACCGAATACAAGCGTGCTTTGGGTGAAATCAATGCCCGCAAGGCCAGCCAAACCGTGGCCGCCTGAAGGCCAGACCGAAGAAGCAAAGGAATCATCATGGGTAAAGTCACCGGCTTCATGGAATTTGAGCGCATCGAAGAGGGCTATGCCCCGGTCGCCGAGCGCGTCAAAAACCACAAAGAGTTCGTCATCACGCTCGACGAGGCGCAAGCCAAGGTTCAGGGCGCGCGTTGCATGGATTGCGGCACACCGTTTTGTAACAACGGTTGCCCGGTCAACAACATCATCCCCGACTTCAACGACCTGGTCTACCAAGGCGACTGGCGCAACGCCATCGAGGTGCTGCACAGCACCAACAACTTCCCCGAGTTCACTGGCCGCATCTGCCCCGCCCCCTGCGAGGCCGCTTGCGTGGTCAACGTCAACGACGACCCTGTGGGCATCAAGTCGATCGAGCACGCCATCATCGACCGCGCCTGGTCCGAAGGCTGGGTGGTGCCCCGCCCGGCGGCCCACAAGACCGGCAAAAAAGTGGCCATCGTCGGCTCGGGCCCGGCGGGCCTGGCGGCCGCGCAGCAACTGGCCCGCGTCGGCCATGCCGTGACCGTGTTCGAGAAAAACGATCGCATCGGCGGCTTGCTGCGCTATGGCATCCCCGACTTCAAAATGGAAAAGACGCACATCGACCGCCGCGTCAAACAGATGCAAGCCGAAGGCGTGATCTTCCGCACCGGCGTCTTGGTGGCCAGTTTGCCCAAAGACACCAAAGTCACCAATTGGGCCCAGGAAACCGTCAGCGCCGAGCAGCTGCAAAAAGAATTCGATGCCGTGCTGCTGGCCGGTGGCTCCGAACAATCGCGCGACCTGCCCGTGCCGGGCCGTGACCTCAGCGGCGTGCATTTCGCCATGGAATTTTTGCCGCAACAAAACAAAGTCAACGCGGGCGATACCCTCAAAGGCCAATTGCGTGCCGACGGCAAGCACGTCATCGTCATCGGCGGCGGCGACACGGGCAGCGACTGCGTGGGCACCAGCACCCGCCACGGTGCCAAGAGCGTGACCCAGTTTGAAGTCATGCCCATGCCCCCCGAGCAAGAGAACAAGCCCCTGGTGTGGCCTTATTGGCCGCTCAAGCTGCGCACCAGCTCCAGCCACGAAGAGAGCCAGGAAAAAGGCCTGCTCACGCGCGAATTTGCCGTCTCCACCAAAGAATTCATCGGCAAAAACGGCCAGCTCACCGGCCTCAAAACCGTGCATGTCGAGATGAAGGACGGCAAACTGACCGAAGTCCCCGGCACCGAAAAAGAGTGGCAGGCCGACATGGTCTTGCTGGCCATGGGCTTCACCAACCCCTTGGCGAGCGTGCTCGAAGCCTTTGGTGTCGACAAAGACGCCCGGGGCAACGCGCACGCGGGCACCGAAGACGGTTCGGGCTACAAGACCAATGTGGCCAAGGTGTTTGCGGCGGGCGATATGCGCCGCGGCCAGTCTCTGGTGGTCTGGGCCATCCGCGAAGGCCGCCAGGCCGCCCGGGCCGTGGACCAATACCTGATGGGGCAGTCCAGTCTTCCCCGATGAGGGTCAACCCCAAGAACCATAAAGGGTTAAAATCAACCCCCAATCCCAGTTGGCCGGACACCCTCCGGCCATTTCACTTTCCATGAGCCCTGCAGACAGCCTGATTCAGCTGACCGATGTCCGCTTCGGTTATGGTGAACGCGTCATTCTTGACGGCATCACGCTGTCGGTGCCGCGCGGCAAAGTCACGGCCCTCATGGGGGCATCGGGCGGGGGCAAGACCACGGTCTTGCGCCTCATAGGCGGCCAATACCTGGCCCAGCAGGGCTCTCTCACTTTCGACGGCCAGGAGGTCGCCGCCCTGGACGCACAGGGCTTGTACGCCATCCGTCGGCGCATGGGCATGCTCTATCAGTTCGGGGCCCTCTTCACCGACCTCAGCGTCTTTGACAACGTGGCCTTCCCCTTGCGCGAGCACACCCCTTTGTCCGAGGCGCTCATCCGCGACATCGTGCTCATGAAACTCGAAGCGGTGGGCCTGCGTGGTGCCCGAGACCTCATGCCCAGCCAAATCTCGGGGGGCATGGCGCGCCGGGTTGCCTTGGCGCGCGCCATTGCGCTAGACCCCGAATTGGTCATGTACGACGAACCTTTCGCCGGCCTCGACCCCATCTCGCTGGGCACCGCCGCGCGCCTCATCCGGCAACTCAACGACTCTTTGGGTCTGACCACTTTGCTGGTCTCGCACGACCTCGACGAAACCTTCCACATCGCCGACCAAGTCATCGTGCTGGCCAATGGCCGCATTGCCGCACAAGGCACCCCCGACGAAGTGCGCCACAGCACCGATCCCCTGGTGCACCAGTTCGTCACCGCCGCCCCCGAGGGGCCGGTCCGGTTTCATCATCCTGCCCCCGAGCGCCTGGTCGACTTCGGGTTGGGGGGGCCGACATGATCGACGGGTTGGCTCAACTGGGTGCAGCGACCCGCCGCCAATTGGCCCAACTGGGCCTGGGCGCTCGCCTCTTCGTGCGGCTGCTGGCGCTGGCTTGGCCTGCATTGCGCCGGTTCTCTTTGGTGCGTGACCAGATTCATTTCTTGGGCAACCATTCTCTGGCCATCATTTCGGTGTCGGGCTTGTTCGTGGGTTTTGTTTTGGGTTTGCAGGGTTACTACACCTTGCAGCGTTATGGCTCAGCCTCTGCCCTGGGTCTATTGGTGGCCCTCAGCCTGGTGCGCGAACTCGGGCCGGTGGTCACGGCCCTGCTGTTTGCGGGCCGGGCCGGCACCTCGCTCACCGCCGAAATCGGCCTGATGAAAGCGGGCGAGCAACTCAGCGCCATGGACATGATGGCGGTCGACCCCGTCAAGCGCATTCTGGCGCCCCGTTTCTGGGCGGGCATCATCGCCATGCCGATCCTGGCGGCGGTGTTCAGTGCCGTGGGCATTTTGGGCGGCTGGGTCGTGGGGGTGGTCATGATCGGGGTCGATCCAGGGTCTTTTTGGGGCCAGATGCAAGGTGGCGTCGATGTCTGGAAAGATGTGGGCAACGGGGTGGTCAAAAGCCTGGTCTTTGGCATCACCGTCACCTTCGTGGCGGTGTTTCAGGGCTACGAGGCCCAGCCCACGCCCGAAGGCGTGTCCAGGGCCACCACGCGCACGGTGGTGGTGGCCTCTTTGGCGGTGTTGGGTTTGGATTTTCTCCTCACCGCCCTGATGTTCAGTATTTGAAAGGAAGCTCGGATGCAACGCTCTAAAAACGATGTCTGGGTCGGCCTGCTGGTCTTGCTCGGTGCCGTGGCTTTGTTGTTCCTGGCCCTCAAGTCGGCCAATTTGCTGACATTGAACTTCCAGTCCAGCTACGAGTTGTCGGCCCGCTTTGACAACATCGGTGGCCTCAAGCCGCAAGCCGCAGTCAAGAGCGCCGGCGTGGTGGTGGGGCGGGTGCAAAGCATCGGCTTTGACGACCAAACCTTTCAGGCCGTGGTGCGCATGACCATGGAAGAGCGCTATAAATTCCCCAAAGACAGCTCACTCAAAATCCTCACCAGCGGCCTCCTGGGCGAGCAATACATCGGCATCGAGCCCGGATCTGACGACAAAAATTTGGCCCCCGGTGATCGCATCGAGCAAACCCAGTCCGCCGTGGTGCTGGAAAACCTGATCAGCCAGTTCCTCTACAACAAGGCGGCTGACCCGGCCACGCCCAACGCCAAGTGAGTTGTCCATGAAGTTTCGCCCGTGGTTCTTGTCCGTCCTCCTGGGGTGCGCGTCCCTGTGCGGGGCGGCCCATGCCCAGAGCGCGAACACCGAACCTGCCCCCGTCACCGCCGGGGCCGAAAAACCTGCGTTGCCGCCCAATCCCAAAGACCCCTTTGAGTCTTTCAACCGCCAGATCTTCAGCTTCAATACCTCGCTCGATCGCGCCGTTTTGCGGCCTGCGGCCAAGGTCTACTCAGAGTATGTGCCCTCGCTCTTGCAGACCGGCGTGTCCAATTTTTTCAGCAATTTGCGTGATTTGTGGTCGGGCGTGAACAGCGCCTTGCAAGCCAAGCCCGGTCATGCCTTTGACAACGTGGGCCGTTTTCTGGTCAACACCACCGTGGGCATTTATGGCTTGTTCGATGTGGCCACCCACCTGGGTCTGGAGCGCCACACTGAAGACTTTGGCCAGACCCTGGGTCGCTGGGGTGTGCCCTCAGGCCCCTATCTGGTATTGCCCTTGTTCGGCCCCTCTACCGTGCGCGACGGCATCGGCCTGGTGCCCGACAGCTATGCCAACCTGATCAATCAGGTCACAGAGTCTGACCAGCGCAATGCGTTGTGGTTCGGCAATTTGGTCGACCGCCGCTCGCAGCTCTTGCCCCTCACCGACCACATCGATCGCGTGGCCCTGGACAAATACTCATTCACCCGCGACGCTTATCTGCAAAAGCGCCTCAATGATGTCTATGATGGTGACCCGCCTTCGACAGAAGAACCCGAGCCTGCTGAGCCCGACGCGACACAAGCGAACCCAGACCAGCCCAAGGAACGCCCATGAACCCTCCATTGACAGCCTCACCCTTTGCCCTGCCCGCTCTTTTGAAAAAACCGTTGTGGATGGTTTGGCTGGCCGCATTGCTCATCGGGTTGGCCGCACCGGCCCGGGCCGAAGAGGCCCCTGACGCCTTCATCAAACGCTTGACCTCCGATTTGCTCGACACGGTGAAAAATGACCCGACCCTTAAAAGCGGTGACACCCAGCGCCTCTCGCAACTGGTGGACCAAAAGGTCATGCCGCACCTGAATTTTCAGCGCATGACCGCCTCGGCGGTCGGGCCCTCCTGGCGTCAAGCCAGCCCCGAGCAAAAAGCGCGTTTGCAAGAAGAGTTCAAGGCGCTATTGGTTCGCACCTACTCCGGGGCCGTCTCGCAGGTCAAAGACCAGTCTGTCACCGTCAAGCCCCTGCGTGCCGCAGCCTCCGACAATGAAGTGCTGGTGCGCACCGAGGTGCGCGGCGGGGCCGAACCAGTGGCCATCGACTACCGTCTGGAAAAAACAGCCGACGCGCCCAGCGGTTGGCGCATCTATAACCTCAATGTCGCAGGCATTTGGTTGGTGGACACCTATCGCACCCAGTTTGGCCAGGAGATCAATGCCAAAGGCATCGACGGCCTGATCGTCTCTTTGTCCGAGCGCAACAAGGGCGGCGCGCGCAAGTGACGACCGACACCCACACCCTGCGGCTGCCTGCCACCCTGCGCCAGGCGCAGGCCATGGCCTGGCTGCAAGGCCTGACCTTGCCGGCCCGGGGTCAGCTCGCGGTGATCGATGCCAGCGACCTGCAGTCGTTTGATTCAGCCGCCCTGGCCTGCCTCATCGAGCTCAAGCGCCGCGCCTTGGCGGGGGGGTGGCAGATTCGCGTCGAAGGGCTGCCCGATCGGGCCCGGCGCTTGGCGCAGGTCTACGGCCTGGCCGAATTGATTTGAGGGCACAGCTCACCCATGTCCGCAGTGTCCTTTCAGTCGGTCAGCAAAACATACACCACTTCCAAAGGTGATTTCCAGGCCTTGCATGGCGTCAGCTTCGACATCGAAGAGGGCGAATTCTTTGGCCTGCTCGGCCCCAACGGGGCCGGCAAAACCACCCTCATCAGCATCCTGGCCGGTCTCAGTCGCCCCTCGGGCGGGCGGGTCTGCGTGCGCGGCCACGACGTCATGACCCAGCCCGCCCAGGCCCGCCAATTGCTCGGGGTGGTGCCGCAAGAGTTGGTGTTCGACCCGTTTTTCTCGGTGCGCGAGGCCTTGCGCTTTCAGTCGGGCTACTTTGGCGTCACCGACAACGGGGCCTGGATCGACGAATTGCTCGAAGGCTTGGGGCTGGCCGACAAGGCCGCTGCCAATATGCGCCAACTCTCCGGCGGCATGAAGCGGCGCGTCTTGGTCGCCCAGGCCCTGGTCCACAAGCCGCCCGTCATCGTCCTGGACGAGCCCACCGCGGGCGTCGATGTAGAACTGCGCCAGACCTTGTGGCAATTCATCGCACGCCTGAACCGGCAAGGCCATACCGTCTTGCTCACCACCCATTACCTCGAAGAGGCCGAAGCCCTGTGCGGCCGCATCGCCATGCTCAAGCAGGGGCGGGTGGTGGCCTTGCAGCGCACCAGCGAACTGCTCAGTGCGGCCTCCAGCAATGTGCTGCGTTTCAAGCTCGACGCCGAGCTGCCTGCCGAGCTGGCGCGACAAGCCCGGGTCACGGGGCGCATCGTGCAGTTCCCCGCCCACGACGCCAACGAGATTGAACGCTACCTGGCTGCAGTGAGGCAAGCCGGGCTCAAGGCCGAAGACGTCGAAATCCGCAAAGCCGACCTCGAAGACGTGTTCCTCGAGGTCATGGCCCGCGCCGGGCAGTCCCGGGAGATCACCCCATGATGGGCTGGCGCGCTTTGTTCCTTAAGGAAGTGTTGCGCTTTTGGAAAGTCAGCTTCCAGACCATCGCTGCACCGGTCATGACCGCCTGCCTGTACCTGCTCATTTTCGGCCATGTGCTCGAAGACAAGGTGCAGGTCTACGATCAGGTGAAATACACCGCTTTCCTGATCCCGGGCCTGGTGATGATGAGTGTGCTGCAAAACGCCTTTGCCAACAGCTCATCCTCCATCATCCAGAGCAAGATCATGGGCAACCTCATTTTCATTCTGCTCACCCCGCTCAGCCATCGCAGCTGGTTTGTCGCCTACGTGGGCTCCTCGGTGGTGCGCGGGCTGGCCGTTGGCTTGGGCGTCTTGCTGGTCACGGCCTGGGTCGCCCCCCTGCAAATGGTGGCACCGGCCTGGGTATTGGTCTTTGCCCTGCTCGGGGCGGCCATGCTGGGCACCCTGGGCCTGATCGCCGGGCTGTGGGCGGAAAAATTCGACCAGATGGCCGCCTTCCAAAACTTTGTCATCATGCCCATGACCTTCCTCAGTGGCGTGTTCTACTCCATCCATTCGCTTCCTGACTTTTGGCAGGCAGCCAGCCACCTGAACCCGTTTTTTTACATGATCGATGGGTTCCGGTACGGCTTTTTTGGCGTCAGCGATGTATCGCCCTGGCTCAGCCTGGGGCTGGTCGGGGCGGCTTGGCTGCTGGTCTCGGCACTGGCACTGCATTTGTTGCGCATCGGTTACAAAATCAGAGGTTGAAGACATGGACTCGCAACAACTTCGCGACATCATTGCGGCGGCTTTGCCCTGCGAACACATCGAGGTCGATGGCGATGGCCGCCACTGGTACGCCACCCTGGTCAGCCCTTCCTTCGAAGGCCTCAGCCGTGTGCGCCGACATCAGTTGGTCTACTCCACCCTGGGCCAGCGCATGCACACCGACGAGGTTCATGCCCTTTCCATGAAAACCCTCACTCCCGCCGAATGGGCCGGGCAAAGGGCGCAGCGTGGATAAATTGCTCATCCGCGGTGGCCGGTCATTGAACGGCGAGATGTCGGTCTCGGGTGCCAAAAACGCCGCCTTGCCTGAACTGTGTGCGGCTTTGCTCACCACCGATGCGGTCACCCTGGGCAATGTGCCCAAGCTGCAAGACATCGCCACCATGGTCAAGCTCATCCGGCACATGGGCGTCGACGTGCAGCAGCCGCAGCCAGGCGTGTTGCAGCTGTGCGCCCAGCCCCTCTCGCGGCCCGAGGCCCCCTACGACCTGGTCAAAACCATGCGCGCCTCGGTCCTGGTGCTGGGGCCTTTGCTCACCCGCTACGGCCAGGCCCGGGTCTCTTTGCCCGGCGGTTGCGCCATCGGTTCGCGCCCGGTGGACCAGCACATCAAGGGCTTGCAAGCCATGGGTGCCGTGATTGAGGTGCAGCACGGCTATATGGTCGCCAGCCTGGCCCCCGGGCTCAAACGCCTGCGCGGCACCCACATCACCACCGACATGGTGACGGTGACCGGCACTGAAAACTTCATGATGGCGGCCTGTCTGGCCGAGGGCGAGACGGTGCTTGAAAACGCCGCCCAAGAACCGGAAATTCCAGACCTGGCCGAACTGCTCATTGCCATGGGCGCGCGCATCGAAGGGCATGGCACCAGCAAGATCCGCATCCAGGGCGTCGATCGCTTGCACGGAGCCAACCACCGCGTGGTGGCCGATCGCATCGAAGCCGGCACCTTTCTCTGTGCCGTGGCCGCCACCGGCGGCGACGTGGTGCTGCGCCACGCCCGCCCGGACCACCTCGAAGCGGTGATTGAGAAATTGCAAGCCGCCGGGGCACAGATCGAGGCGGGTGACGACCACATCCGCATCCGCAGCCAGGGTCGCCTCAAGGCGCAGAGTTTTCGCACCACCGAATACCCCGGCTTCCCCACCGATATGCAGGCCCAGTTCATGGCCTTGAACTGCATCGCCCAGGGCACCAGCAAGGTGACGGAAACCATCTTCGAAAACCGTTTCATGCACGTCAACGAATTGGTGCGCCTGGGGGCGAACATACAGATCGACGGCAAAGTGGCCGTGGTCGAGGGCGTCAAGGGCCTCTCGGGCGCCACCGTCATGGCGACCGATTTGCGCGCCTCGGCCAGCCTCGTCATCGCCGGTCTGGTGGCGGAAGGCGAAACCTGCGTGGACCGCATCTACCACCTCGATCGGGGTTACGATCGCATGGAAGCCAAGCTCAAAGCCTTGGGCGCAGACATCGAAAGAATCTCATGATCACGCTGGCCCTCTCCAAAGGACGCATCTTTGACGAAACCATGCCCCTGCTGGCCTCGGCGGGCATACAGGTGCTGGAAGACCCGGACAAATCACGCAAACTGATTTTGCCGACCAACCATGACGATGTGCGCGTGGTGCTGGTTCGCGCCTCCGATGTGCCCACCTATGTTCAGTACGGCGGCGCCGATTTGGGCGTCACCGGCCTGGACACCCTCATTGAGCATGGCGGCCAGGGCCTTTATCAACCGCTTGATCTGCGCATCGCCAAATGCCGCATGAGCGTGGCGGTGCCCGCAGGGTTTGACTATGCGGGCGCGGTGCGCAGCGGCTCGCGCCTCAAAGTGGCCACCAAATACGTGGGCATCGCCCGCGACTTTTTTGCCGCCAAAGGCGTGCACGTCGATCTGGTCAAGCTCTACGGCAGCATGGAGCTGGCCCCGCTCACCGGCATGGCCGACGCCATCGTCGATCTGGTCTCCACCGGCAGCACCCTCAAGGCCAACCAACTGGTAGAGGTCGAGCACATCATGGACATCAGCTCCAGACTGGTGGTGAACCAAGCCTCGCTCAAACTCAAGCAGGCCCCCATCCGGCGCATGCTCGAAGCCTTCGAGGGCGCTTTGTCGCCCAAGGCCGCCTAAGGGGCACACCCACATGGTTCAAGTCCTGCGACTCTCCACCGCCGCCCCCGACTTTGAAGCCGCCTTCCAGGCCCGGCTGCACTGGTCGGCAGACACCGACGCAGCCATCGAGCAGCGTGTCGCCGACATCCTGGCCGATGTGCGCCTGCGCGGCGATGCGGCGGTGCTCGAATACACCCGGCGCTTCGATGGCTTGCAAGCCGCCGACATGCGCCAGCTCGAACTCGGTGCCGATGAGCTCAAGGCCGCCTTTGTCAGCCTGCCCGCCGACCAACGCCAGGCGCTGCAAACCGCCGCCGCCCGCGTGCGCAGCTATCACGAGGCACAAAAGAAAGCCAGCGGCGAGAGCTGGACATACCGCGACGCCGACGGCACCTTGCTGGGCCAGAAAGTCACCCCCCTGGACCGCGTCGGCATCTATGTACCCGGTGGAAAAGCCGCTTACCCCTCCAGCGTGATCATGAACGCCATCCCGGCCCATGTCGCCGGGGTGCAAGAAATCATCATGGTCGTGCCCACCCCGCGCGGTGAAAAAAATCCGCTGGTGCTGGCCGCGGCTCATGTGGCTGGCGTCAGCCGCGCCTTCACCATCGGCGGTGCCCAAGCCGTGGCCGCCTTGGCCTATGGCACCGCCACCGTGCCCAATGTCGACAAAATCACCGGCCCCGGCAACGCCTATGTGGCCGCCGCCAAGCGGCGCGTCTTTGGCACCGTGGGCATCGACATGATCGCCGGGCCCTCCGAAATCCTCGTGCTGGCCGACGGCAGCACCCCGCCCGACTGGGTGGCCATGGACCTGTTCAGCCAGGCCGAACACGACGAGCTGGCCCAAAGCATTTTGTTGTGCCCCGACGCCGCCTACATCGATCGCGTGCAAGCCGAAATAGACCGCCTGCTGCCCGCCATGCCACGGCGCGACATCATCGAAAAGTCATTCAGTGGCCGTGGCGCGCTCATCCACACCCGCAGCATGCAAGAGGCCTGCGACATCTCCAACCGCATCGCCCCCGAACACCTGGAAATCTCCAGCCACCAGCCCGAACGCTTTGAGCCTTTGCTGCGCCACGCCGGGGCCATCTTCATGGGGGCCTACACCAGCGAATCTCTGGGCGACTACTGCGCCGGGCCCAACCATGTCTTGCCCACCAGCGGCACGGCACGCTTCTCCTCGCCGCTGGGCGTCTACGACTTCCAAAAACGCAGCAGCCTCATCCAGGTCAGCGAAACCGGCGCTCAAACCCTCGGGCAAATCGCCTCTGTCCTGGCCCACGGCGAAGGCCTCCAGGCCCACGCCATGGCCGCCGAATTTCGCCTCAAACCCAAATAATGGGGGCCAGGCCCCCATTCCCGCGCTGTGGCAAAAAAACGACCATTAATTGGGGTCAGACCCCAATTTCTGCACCGCTGACTTAAACCAGTTCTTTCAGCGCAGCGACCAGCGCCGCGCATTGAGCCGGGCTGCCCACGGTGATCCGCAAAAAATCGCTGATGCGCGCGGGTCGTGGAAAGTGGCGCACGATGATGGCCCGATCCCGCAGCGCCTGCGCCAGGTCTGCACCCCGATGGGCCGGGTGACGGGCAAAGATGAAATTGGCCGCCGATGGCAACACCTCAAACCCGATGGCTTGCAGCTCAGCCACCAGTTGCTCACGGGTCTGGACCACCCGCGCACAGCTGGCGCGGAAGTACGCATCGTCTTCGACCGAGGCCTGCGCCCCCGCCAGCGCCAGGCGATCCATGGGGTAAGAGTTGAAACTGTTCTTCACCCGCTCCAGCCCCTCTATCAGCTCGGCCTGGCCCAGGGCATAGCCCACCCGCAAACCGGCCAGCGAGCGGCTTTTGGAGAACGTGTGACAAACCAGCAAATTGGGGTAACGGTCGATCAGCCCCACGGCACTTTGGCCGCCAAAGTCCACATACGCCTCATCCACCAGCACCACCGCCTGCGGGTTGCCCGCCACCAATCGCTCGACCTCGCTCAATGGCATCGGCATGCCGGTGGGTGCGTTGGGGTTGGGGAAGATGATGGCCCCGGCGGCTTGGCCGGGGGAGGGCAGGTAATCGTCGACCCGAATCGAAAAATCGTCCGCCAGCGGCACCGCACGGTGGTCTATGCCGTACAAACCGCAATACACCGGGTAGAAGCTGTAAGTGATGTCGGGGAACCAAAGGCCGCCCGGCCGATTCAGCAGTGCCAAAAAGGCGTGGGCCAGCACCTCGTCAGAGCCGTTGCCGACAAAAACCTGCGCCGGGTTCAGGCCGTGGTGCCGGGCCAGTGCCGCCTTCAGTGCGTCGGCATTGGGGTCGGGGTAAAGGCGCAAGCCCTCATCGGTGGCGGCCCGTATGGCCTCCAGCACCCGGGGTGACGGGCCATCAGGGTGCTCGTTGGTGTTCAGCTTGATCAGCTGGCTGATCTTGGGCTGCTCGCCCGGCACATAGGGGGTCAGGCCGTGTACCACGGCGCTCCAGTATTGGCTCATGAGGTGTCTTGACAAATCGGGAAGAAGCCCCCAAAGACGCGGCTTTTCAGAGGGTCGATGGTATCATGGGCATCCATTCACCCCCATTTGAAAAGCCCATGCGGCAAGCCCAAGTCGTACGCAACACCCAAGAGACCCGCATCACGGTTGGGCTCAATCTCGATGGCACTGGCCGCTCCAGCCTGTCCACAGGCATCGGGTTTTTTGACCACATGCTCGACCAGATCGCGCGCCACGGCCTCATCGACCTCTCGGTCAAGGCCGAGGGTGACTTGCACATCGACGGCCACCACACCGTGGAAGACGTGGGCATCGCCATCGGGCAAGCCTTGGCCCAGGCCATTGGCGACAAAAAAGGCATCCGCCGCTACGGACATGCCTATGTGCCCCTCGACGAAGCCTTGAGCCGGGTGGTGATCGACTTCTCAGGCCGCCCGGGGCTGACCATGCATGTCCCCTTCACCAGCGGCATGATCGGCACCTTTGACAGCCAACTCACCTACGAGTTTTTTCAGGGCTTGGTCAACCACGCCTTTATCACGGTGCACATCGACAACCTGCGCGGGCAAAACGCCCACCACCAGGCCGAGACGGTGTTCAAGGCCTTTGGCCGGGCCCTGCGCATGGCGGCCGAGCCCGATGCCCGGGCGGCTGGCACCATTCCCTCCACCAAGGGCAGCCTCTGAGCGACTGGCGCGCATGAACACGGTGGCGGTGATCGATTACGGCATGGGCAACCTGCGCTCTGTGGCACAGGCCGTCTTGTCTGCCGCCCACCACCACGGGGCCAACGCACTCATCACCGCCGACCCGGAGCAAGTGCGGCGGGCCGACCGGGTGGTGTTGCCGGGGCAGGGCGCCATGCCCGACTGCATGCGCGAGTTGCGCCGCTCCGGCCTGTGGGAAGCGGTGCTTGAGGCCGCTGACCAAAAACCCTTGTTCGGCGTTTGCGTGGGCATGCAAATGCTTTTGCAACACAGCGAAGAATCGCACGACGGCCAGCCCACCCCGTGTCTCGGTTTGTTGGCGGGCGATGTGGTTCGTTTCCAGCTGGAAGGCCAGCTGCAGGCCGACGGCTCGCGCTACAAAGTGCCCCAAATGGGCTGGAATCAGGTCTCGCAGACCCAGGCCCACCCGATCTGGAAGGGCGTGCCCGACCAGTCGTATTTCTACTTTGTGCACAGTTTTTACGCCCGACCGTCCGATGCGCGCCACATTGCTGGCGAAACCGAGTACGGCAGCCGCTTTACCTCGGCGGTCTGCCGCGATAATATTTTTGCAACTCAGTTTCACCCCGAAAAGAGTGCCGACCTTGGCCTGGCCCTGTATCGCAACTTTCTCTCCTGGAGCCCCTGAGCCCCTCCCTTTTCTTATGCCTCTGATAAGGCTTAGACCCATACCATGCTTCTGATCCCCGCCATCGATCTGAAAGACGGCCTGTGTGTGCGCCTCAAACAAGGCGACATGGCCCAATCCACCACTTTCAGTGAAAAACCTGCCGACATGGCCATGAGTTGGGTCCACAAAGGCGCACGCCGCCTGCACCTGGTCGACCTCAATGGCGCATTTGCCGGCAAGCCCCAAAACAACACAGCCATCCGGTCCATCCTCAAAGCCGTGGGCGAAGACATCCCGGTTCAACTGGGGGGCGGCATCCGTGACCTCGACACCATCGAAAAATACATCGATGGCGGCATACGCTACATCATCATCGGCACAGCAGCCGTCAAAAACCCCGGTTTTCTGAAAGACGCCTGCAGTGCCTTTGGCGGCCACATCATCGTCGGCCTCGACGCCAAAGACGGCAAGGTCGCCACCGACGGCTGGAGCAAGCTCACTGGCCACGAAGTGGTCGACCTGGCGCGCAAATTCGAAGACTATGGCGTCGAGTCCATCATCTACACTGACATAGGCCGCGACGGCATGCTCTCGGGCATCAACATCGAGGCCACGGTCAAATTGGCCCAGGCCCTCACCATCCCCGTCATCGCCTCGGGCGGCTTGGCGGGCATCGCCGACATTGAAAAATTGTGTGCCGTGCAAGACGAGGGCATCGAAGGGGTGATTTGTGGCCGCGCCATCTACACCGGCGACCTCGACTTCGAAGCGGCGCAGGCCCGCGCGGACGAACTGGACGCGGGCTGATGCTGGCCAAACGCATCATCCCCTGTCTGGATGTGACGGGTGGCCGGGTGGTCAAGGGCGTCAACTTTGTCGAATTGCGCGACGCCGGTGACCCGGTGGAAATTGCCGCTCGCTACAACGAGCAAGGCGCCGACGAGCTCACTTTTCTGGACATCACCGCCACCAGCGACGGGCGCGACCTCATCTTGCACATCATCGAGGCCGTGGCTTCGCAGGTGTTCATTCCCCTCACCGTCGGCGGCGGCGTGCGCACCGTGGAGGACGTCCGCCGCTTGCTCAATGCCGGGGCCGACAAAACCAGTTTCAACTCGGCCGCCATTGCCAACCCCCAAGTCATCCGCGACGCTTCGGCCCGATACGGCTCTCAGTGCATCGTGGTGGCCATCGATGCCAAACGCCGCTCCCCCCAGGACGAAGCCCGTACCGATGACCAAGGGCGCGAGATGGGGCCGGGTTGGGATGTCTACAGCCATGGCGGGCGCAAAAACGTGGGCCTCGATGCCGTGGCCTGGGCGCGCCAGATGGCCGAGTTCGGTGCGGGAGAAATCCTGCTCACCAGCATGGACCGCGACGGCACCAAAAGCGGCTTTGACCTGGCCCTGACCCGGGCCGTCGCAGACGCGGTCGCCGTGCCCGTGATTGCCTCTGGCGGCGTGGGCAACCTCGATCACCTCGCCGACGGGGTGCATCAAGGCGGGGCCGACGCCGTTTTGGCCGCCAGCATCTTTCATTACGGCGAATACACCGTGGCCCAGGCCAAAGCCCGCATGGCCGAACGCGGCATCCCTGTGCGGATCTAAGCTCTGAGCTGCGGTGGCACAATGCAGGCATGAGTACCCCCTCGCTGCCTTGGCTGGAACAAGTGAAATGGGACGATCAGGGCCTGGTGCCCGCGATCGCCCAGGAGCAGGGCTCAGGCCATGTGCTGATGATGGCCTGGATGAACCGCGAGGCTTTGCTCGAAACCGCCCGTTTGAAGCGTGCGGTGTACTACAGCCGGTCCCGCCAGCGGCTCTGGCGCAAGGGCGAAGAATCCGGCCATGTGCAACAAGTCCACGAGATCAGGCTCGACTGCGACCAAGACGTCGTCTTGCTCCAGGTCACCCAACTGGGCCACCAGCCGGGCATCGCCTGCCACACGGGCCGCCACAGCTGTTTCTATCAGGCCCTGGAAGGGGCCCCCGAGCAGGCGACATGGCGTGCCGTTGACCCCGTGCTCAAAGACCCGGAAAGCATTTACAAATGAACCCTCCCTCCAGCGCCGACACCCTGGCCCGTCTGGCCCAGGTCATCGAAAGCCGCCAACCTCACCGGGGCGGTGACCCGGAAAAAAGCTATGTGGCCCGCCTGCTGCACAAGGGGCCCGATGCCGTACTGAAAAAAATCGGCGAAGAAGCCACCGAAACCGTCATGGCGGCCAAAGACGCCCAGCATGGCGGTGACACATCCGGCCTCGTTCACGAAATGGCCGACCTGTGGTTCCATTGCATGATCGCTCTGGCCCAGCACGGCTTGCAACCCCAGCAAGTCATTGACGAATTGGCGCGTCGCGAGGGCTTGAGCGGTCTGGAAGAAAAAGCCCTGCGCAAAGTCAAAGATCGCGAAGCGCAAGAAAAAACCCCCTGATCGCCCCATAGCCCATGAACGCATCCCCCAACTGCATCTTTTGCAAAATCGTCGCTGGCCAGATCCCGTCGCGCAAAGTCTACGAAGACGATGAAATCCTGGCCTTTCACGACATCAACCCCTGGGCACCCGTTCATTTTTTGATCATCCCCAAAGCCCACATCCTCTCCATGTCGCATGTGGGCCCCGAGCACCAGGGCCTGCTGGGTCGCATGCTCACGCTGGCCCCCAAACTGGCCATTGAGCAGGGCGCCAACCCCTATCCCGACGGCGGGTTTCGCATTGTGACAAATACCGGCAAAGAGGGTGGGCAAGAGGTGCACCACCTGCACTTCCATGTCATGGGCGGGCCACGCCCCTGGTTGCGCGGCTGAAACCGCCCTTTAACCTTGAAGCCCCTGACCGGCCAACGGCCAAGGCTACATGTCTTTAGGGCCGGGTTGGGCGACTGGGCTAGAATCTTCAATCTTGCACAGGAGGAATAAACATGGGTTCATTTTCGATCTGGCATTGGCTGATCGTGTTATTGATCATCGTGCTGATTTTTGGTACCAAGAAGTTAAAAAACATAGGCTCTGACTTGGGTGGTGCAGTCAAAGGGTTTAAGGATGGGATGAAAGAAGGGCACAACCCGGAAGACAAGACCCAGGCCGCTACCCCGGTGCAAGCCCCGTTGACCGAGGCCAAAACCACCATCGACGTCGAGGCCAAGACCAAGAGCTGATTTGTTCTTGAAGTGCGCGCATGATTGACCTGGGCCTGTCCAAAATGATGTTGATCGGGGTTGTGGCCCTGGTCGTCATCGGCCCTGAAAAATTGCCCCGCGTGGCCCGCACCCTGGGGGCTTTGCTGGGCAAGGCGCAGCGCTATGTGGCCGACGTCAAGGCCGAGGTCAATCGCTCGATGGACCTCGAAGAGCTGCGAAAAATGAAAGAATCCGTCGAATCCACGGCCCGCGAAGTCGGGCAACAGGTTCAGTCGGCGGCTTCCGATTTTGAACGCGAATGGCAGGAAAGCACCGCAGCCCTGACCGACGAGACCCCTCACGTTCCCCTCAGCACCCCGGCGCCCGAATACCGCCATCCGAACAAGAAGTGGCGCCTCAAGCGCGGTGCCGTTCCCCAATGGTACAAATCACGCCAGGGGGTGCGCTCCCATGCCCTGTCCGGCGCTGCCCGGGTCGCCCGCCATCGCCCCAAACCCATGGGGCCGCATTCCTGACATGAGCACCCAGACCCCCCCGCCCGAGGACGAACTGGCCGGCAGCGAACAACCGTTCGTCGCCCACCTCATTGAACTGCGCGACCGCATCGTCAAGGCCATGATCGCCATCGCCCTCGCCGCCATGGTCCTGGGCCTCTACCCTGGCCCCGGGGCCCTGTACGACATCCTCGCCCAGCCCCTGGTGGCCCACTTGCCCGAAGGCGCGACCCTCATCGCTACCTCGGTCATCTCGCCCTTCCTGGTGCCCCTCAAGATTTTGCTGATGACGGCATTTCTCATCGCATTGCCGGTGGTGTTCTACCAGGCCTGGATGTTCGTGGCCCCGGGCCTTTATGCGCACGAAAAAAGATTGGTCATGCCGCTGGTCATCTCCAGCACCATTTTGTTCCTCGTGGGGGTGGCCTTTTGCTACTTCTTTGTCTTTGGCCAGGTGTTCAAGTTCATTCAGAGTTTTGCCCCCAAAAGCATCACTGCGGCCCCTGACATCGAGGCCTATCTGGGCTTTGTGCTGACCATGTTCCTGGCCTTCGGCCTGGCGTTTGAAGTGCCGGTGGTGGTGGTGGTCCTGGCCCGCCTGGGCATGGTGACCATCGAAAAACTCAAGGCCTTTCGCTCTTACTTCATCGTGCTGTCCTTCGTGATTGCGGCGGTGGTCACCCCGCCTGACGTGGTTTCGCAACTGGCCCTGGCCATCCCCATGTGCATCTTGTACGAGTTAGGCATCGTGGCGGCACGATTCTTCATAGAGCACACCAAGGCCCCCGAAGACAAGGAAACGGCGGCGCCGGAGCAGACGCCATGAAACGCCTGTGGCTGGTGTTCGCCCAGGCCGTCACGGTGGCCCTGGCGATCTGGTTTGTCGTCTCCACCCTCAAACCCCAGTGGACGGACCGTTACGCCTCTCGGCCCGGCCTGACCTTGCTCGAGTCCAATGGGCCTGTGGCGGCGGTGGCCCCCGGCAGCCTCAGCCCGGCGGCGCGCAAGGCCTCACCCGCTGTGGTGAGCATCAACACCCTCAAAGCCTCCGAGCGCCATCCGCAGGCGGCCGACCCCTGGTTCCGTTTCTTTTTTGGCGACCCTGACTCGGGCCCCCAAGCCGGCCTAGGCAGTGGCGTCATCGTCAGCCCCGAGGGGTACATCCTCACCAACAACCACGTCATCGAGGGGGCGGCAGAAATCGAAGTGGTGCTCACCGACCGCCGCCGTGCCCGCGCCAAAGTCATCGGCACCGACCCCGACAGCGACTTGGCGGTATTGCGCATCGAACTCGATCGCTTGCCGGTCATCACCTGGGGCAAGTCCGATCAGTTGCAAGTCGGTGACCAGGTCCTGGCCATCGGCAATCCTTTCGGGGTCGGGCAGACCGTCACCAGCGGCATCGTGTCGGCCTTGGGGCGCAGTCAATTGGGCATCAACACCTTCGAGAATTTCATCCAGACCGATGCCGCCATCAACCCCGGCAACTCCGGCGGGGCTTTGGTCGACATCCATGGCCACCTCATGGGCATCAACACCGCCATCTATTCCCGCTCCGGCGGCAGCATGGGCATCGGTTTTGCCATTCCGGCCCAAACCGCCCGCCAGGTGCTGGAGGGCCTGATCAAAGACGGTCAGGTCACCCGGGGCTGGATCGGTGTCGAACCCCAAGACCTCAGCGCAGACCTGGCGCAAACCTTTGGCCTGCCCTTGCGCGAGTCAGTGGTCGTCACGGGTGTCTTGCAAAACGGCCCGGCGGCCCGGGCCGGTATATTGCCCGGCGACGCATTGCTGCGCGTGGGCTCGCTAGACATCACCAACGTCAGCGAATTGCTCAGTGCCGTGGCCGCCCTCAAGCCTGGCGAACCCGCCCCCTTCAAGATATTGCGCCGCGACCGCGAGTTGGACATCCAGGTCACTCCCGCGCGCCGACCCAAAGCCCATGGCCCAGGCAAACGCTGAACCCATCGGCCTCGATGCCCTGTGCCAGGCGGCCCATGCCTTGTTGCAGCCCGATCGCTTCAAAGATTACGGCCCCAACGGCCTGCAAGTCGAAGGCAAACCCCAAGTCAGGCACCTCGTCTCTGGCGTCACGGCCAGCCTGGCGCTCATCGACGCCGCCATCGCCCAAGGGGCCGATGCCATCTTGGTCCATCACGGCTTGTTTTGGCGGGGCCAGGATGGCCGCGTCACCGGCTGGATGAAGCAGCGCCTCTCGCGTTTATTGGCCCACGACATCAGCCTGCTGGCTTACCACCTGCCCCTCGATGCCCACCCCCAACTGGGCAACAACGCCCAGCTTGCGCTCAAGCTCGGCCTGTCTGTGCAAGGGTGCTTCGGCGAGCAAGACCTGGGGCTGTGGGGCACGCCCACCCAAACCGACCCCGATGTCTTCATGGCACAGGCCCGTGCGCTCTTTGGCCGCGAGCCGGTGCTGGTGCAGCCCGACCCCCGCCGAACTTGGCGGCGCGTGGGCTGGTGCTCGGGCGGTGCCCAAAGTTATTTTGAAGCCGCCATCGCGGCAGGCGTCGATGTCTTCCTCACCGGCGAAATCTCCGAACCCCAGGCCCATCTGGCGCGCGAGACCGGGGTGTCTTTCCTGGCCTTTGGCCACCATGCCACCGAGCGCTATGGGGCCCCTGCCGTGGCCTCGCATCTGGCCGCCCAATTGGGGCTGACCCACCAGTTCATCGACATCCCCAACCCCGCCTGATGAACCCCATGCCCCATTTGCCCCTGGCCATCAGCGCTGGCGACCCGGCCGGCATCGGGCCCGAGCTGGTCTGGCAGGCCATCTTGCGCCAGCCCGATTGGGCCAGGCAGGCCTGTGTGGTGGGACATCTGCCCGCCTTGCAACGGGCGCAAGCCCTCTTTCCGCAAGCCAGCGCCTGGCAACTCGAGGTTGTCTCCTCCCCCCCACTGAACTCTCCGCAACCCCACACTTTGCGCGTGGTCCCTGTGGCCCCACACATGGACTTGGCCGAACTGCCCTGGGGCAGGGTAGGGCGGGCTGCCGGGCAAGTGGCCGCCGAATCGGTGCAGACCGCGGCCCGTCTGTGCCTGACGGGCCAGGCCCTGGGTTTGGTGACCGCCCCGATCCATAAACAATCGCTCGATCTGGCGGGTGTCCCTTACCCGGGCCACACTGAAATGTTGCAGCACGCCTGTGCCAGCCATCTGGGTGTGCAGGCTTGCGATCTGCCCGTGCGCATGATGCTGGCCACCCCGGCCTTGCGCACCGTGCTGGTCAGCATCCATGTGTCCTTGCGCCAGGCCATCGATGCCCTCACCCAAGAGGCCGTCTTGCAAACGCTGCGCATCACCCATGAGGCCGAAATGCGCTGGCGCGACACCCCGCCTCGCATCGCCGTCGCTGGCTTGAACCCCCATGCCGGCGAGGGCGGCTTGATGGGGCGCGAGGAAATCGAAATCCTCATGCCGGCCATCGAGCAGGCCCGCCGTGAGGGACTTCAGGTCAGTGGCCCCCACCCGCCCGACACCGTCTTCATGCGGGCGCGGCACGGACCCGGCCACCCCGGCGAATTCGATGTGGTGCTGGCCATGTACCACGACCAGGGCCTGATCCCCATCAAATACCTGGGCCTGGACGAAGGCGTCAATGTCACCCTGGGCCTGCCTTGGGTGCGCACCAGCCCCGATCACGGGACTGCTTTTGACCTCGCAGGCAGCGGCCAGGCCAGCCCGGCCAGCCTGCTCTCGGCCTGGCGCATGGCCCGGGAAATGACCTCACAAAGCCTCCTGAATCCATGACCGTCTGTCAGCCTCATGCCATAAACCCCCTTGACAGACACGCTACAATGCTGAATTGACCGTGAATAGACGCATCATCGAGGATTTCCATGAGTGATAACGCAGTGGACACCAGCAAACGCACCTGGCTGATTGCCACGTCGTGTGCCGGTGCAGTCGGTGGCGCTGCCGTGGCAGTGCCCTTTGTCAGTACTTTCCAACCCTCCGAGAAGGCCAAGGCCGCAGGCGCCGCCGTGGAGGTCGATATCTCTGCCCTCAAACCGGGCGAGAAACTCACCGTCGAGTGGCGCGGCAAGCCCGTCTGGATCATTCGCCGCACCCCCGAGCAACTCGAGTCTCTGCAAAAAACCGAGAACCAGCTGGCCGACCCCAAATCGCAGCGCAACCCCGCCGACCTCACCCCCGAGTACGCCCGCAACCAGGCGCGCTCGATCAAGCCGGAAATCTTTGTCGGTGTGGGCATCTGCTCGCACCTGGGCTGCTCACCGGTGGACAAGTTCCAACCCGGCGCACAGCCCTCGCTGCCCGATGACTGGGCGGGCGGCTTCCTGTGCCCCTGCCACGGCTCCACCTTCGACTTGGCCGGGCGCGTGTTCAAAAACAAACCCGCCCCTGACAACCTCGAAGTGCCGCCGCACATGTACCTCTCCGACAGCAAGTTGCTGATCGGGGAAGACAAGAAAGCCTAAGGGACGCAAGCATCATGGCCGAATTCAAAGAAATTTCTCCCAACGCTTCCGCAGGCGACAAACTCTTGAACTGGGTGGACAACCGCTTCCCCTTGTCCAAGATGTACAAAGAGCACCTCTCCGAGTACTACGCCCCGAAAAACTTCAACTTCTGGTATTTCTTCGGTTCACTGGCCCTGCTGGTGCTGGTGATCCAGATCGTGACCGGCATTTTTCTGGTCATGCACTACAAGCCCGACGCCGCTGTCGCTTTTGCCTCGGTCGAGTACATCATGCGCGATGTGCCCTGGGGCTGGCTGATCCGTTACATGCACTCTACCGGGGCCTCGGCTTTCTTCGTCGTGGTCTATCTGCACATGTTCCGTGGCCTCATCTACGGCTCATACCGCAAGCCGCGTGAACTGGTCTGGATTTTCGGTTGCGCCATTTTCCTGTGCCTGATGGCCGAAGCCTTCATGGGCTACCTGTTGCCCTGGGGCCAAATGTCTTACTGGGGCGCCCAGGTCATTGTGAACCTGTTTGCCGCCATCCCCTTTGTCGGCCCCGACCTGGCTCTGCTGATCCGTGGCGACTATGTGGTGTCTGACGCCACCCTCAACCGCTTCTTCAGCTTCCACGTCATTGCCGTGCCCCTGGTTCTGTTGGGTTTGGTGGTGGCGCACATCATCGCCTTGCACGAAGTGGGCTCCAACAACCCCGACGGCGTCGAGATCAAAGCCCACAAAGACGCCCAAGGCCGCCCGCTCGACGGCATCCCGTTTCACCCCTACTACACCGTGCACGACATCTTGGGTGTCAGCGGTTTTCTGCTGGTGTTCAGCGCCATTGTGTTCTTTGCCCCCGAGTTTGGTGGCTACTTCCTCGAATACAACAACTTCATCCCGGCTGACCCGCTCAAGACACCGCCGCACATCGCCCCGGTCTGGTATTTCACGCCCTTCTATTCGATGTTGCGTGCCATCACCACCGAGATGATGTACGCCCTCATCCTCTGCGTTCTGGTTGCCGCCGTCCTGGGCGTCACCAAGGCCCGCCTCAGCGGGTTGCTCAAAGGCGCAGTCATCGGCGGTGCCGTGGTGCTGGTGGCCCTCATGCTGTCGATCGACGCTAAATTCTGGGGCGTGGTCGTCATGGGCGGCGCCGTCATCATCCTCTTCTTCCTGCCCTGGCTCGACCACTGCCCGGTCAGGTCCATTCGCTACCGCCCCGATTGGCACAAATACCTCTACGGCATCTTCGTGATCAACTTTGTGATCCTGGCCTACCTCGGTGTGCAACCCCCGTCGCCCATTGGCGAGCGCGTCTCGCAAGTCGGCACCCTGTTTTATTTTGGCTTCTTCCTGCTCATGCCTTGGTGGAGCCGCATGGGCCAATGTAAGCCCGTGCCTGACCGCGTCACTTTTGCCGCCCACTGAGCCCGGAGTTTGAAGCCATGAAAAAAATCATCCTCAGTCTTCTCATCTCTTGCGGTTTGTGGGCCGGTGTGGCCCAAGCCGGCGGCGGTGACACCATCCCCTGGGACAAAGTGCCCAACAAAACCAACGATCTGGGCGCTCTGCAAAATGGCGCCAAGCTCTTCGTCAACCACTGCCTGAACTGTCACTCGGCCGCCTTTATGCGATTCAATCGCCTCAAAGACATCGGGCTGACCGAACAACAAATCAAAGACAACCTGCTGTTCACCACCGACAAAGTCGGTGAGACCATGAAGGCCAACATCAACCCCGCCCAGGCCAAAGAGTGGTTCGGTGCCAACCCGCCTGACCTCACCGTGATCGCCCGTTCGCGGTCCAGCCACAGCGGCACCGGTGCCGACTACCTCTATACCTATTTGCGCACTTACTACCGCGATGAGACCAAGGCCACCGGCTGGAACAACCTGGCCTTCCCCAATGTGGGCATGCCCCATGTCTTGTATGAGTTGCAAGGCGAGCGCCGCCCGGTGTTCGAGACCGTTCAAACGCATGGTCACGAAACCCATGTCCTCAAGGGTTGGGAGCAGGTCAAGCCCGGCACCCTCAGCCCGAAGCAGTACGACGAAGCAATGGCCGATTTGGTCAACTACATGAAGTGGATGGCCGAGCCCGCCCAAAACACCCGCGTTCGCATCGGTGTCTGGGTCATGATGTTCTTGCTCGTATTCATGGTCCTGGCCTGGCGCCTCAATGCCAGCTTCTGGAAAGACATCCGCTGACCCGGCGTTTCCATTTCTCGTTTACCTCGGTCGGAATGTGTGCCTCACACACGCTCCGACCGTCTTTGTTGATAGGAGCCTGATCTTATGATGGTGCTTTACTCCGGAACCACCTGCCCGTTTTCTCATCGCTGCCGTTTTGTCCTTTTTGAAAAGGGCATGGATTTCGAGATTCGCGACGTCGACTTGTACAACAAGCCCGAAGACATCGGTGTGATGAACCCCTACGGCCAGGTGCCGATTCTGGTTGAGCGCGACCTCATCCTCTACGAGTCCAACATCATCAACGAGTACATCGACGAGCGCTTTCCCCACCCCCAACTCATGCCCGGTGACCCGGTCGATCGGGCCCGGGTGCGTTTGTTCCTGCTCAACTTCGAAAAAGAGCTCTTCACGCACGTCTCCCTGCTCGAAACCCGCCACGCCAAAGGCCTGGAAAAGCCCATGGAGAAGGCGCGCTCGCACATCCGCGATCGCCTCACCCAGTTGGCCCCGGTGTTTCTGAAAAACAAGTTCATGCTGGGCGATAACTTCTCCATGCTCGATGTCGCCATCGCCCCCTTGCTGTGGCGCCTCGACCACTATGGCATCGAGTTATCCAAAAACGCCGCCCCCCTGCTCAAGTATGCCGAGCGCATCTTCTCCCGCCCGGCCTACATCGAGGCGCTCACGCCCTCGGAAAAAGTCATGCGCAAATAAAGGGCAGGGCATGGACGCCAGCAATGTGCCTTCCACGCGCCCTTACCTGATCAGGGCCTTGTTCGAGTGGTGTACCGACTCGGGCTACACCCCCTATCTGGCGGTCATGGCCGATGACAAAGTACAGGTGCCTCGCGAGTTTGTCAAAAACGGCGAGATCGTGCTCAACATCAGCCCCGATGCCACCAGCGGCCTTGAGCTGGGCAACGAGTGGATCGAATTCAAAGCCCGCTTCAACGGCGTGGCGCGCGACATCATGGTGCCGGTCGATCATGTGCTGGCCATCTATGCCCGCGAAAACGGGCAGGGCATGGCCTTCCCGACCCCGGTGCCCCCAGTGGGCGGCCCGGTCGATCAGCCCCCCGGTGGCGACCCCAAGCCACTCGAACCACCCCCACAAAACCCGCGGCCCACACTCACACGCATCAAGTAGTTAGAATAGCGGGTTTCGCCCCCGTAGCATGAAGGTCGTGCAGTTGATTTGTAATCATCAGGTAGCGGTTCGATTCCGTTCGGGGGCACCAGATTCAAACGGTTTTACAGGATTTTTTCATGAGCAACCCGCGTCAACCCGCACACCCCATCAACCCCATGTTCACCAACCGCTGGTCGCCCCGCGCCCTGACCGGCGAGGCCATCACCCGTGAGCAACTCTTCACCGTGCTCGAAGCCGCCCGTTGGGCCCCTTCGGCCTACAACTACCAACCCTGGCGCTTCATTTATGCCCTGCGCGACACCGCCCAGTGGACCCCGATTTTCAATGGCCTGAAGGAAGGCAACCGCACCTGGGTCAAAGACGGTTCGGCTCTGGTGGTGCTGGCTTCGGCCAAAAACGCCCAGTTCCCCGGTGCCGCTGCCCCCGGCCCCAACGCCTGGCATTCGTTTGACACCGGCGCCGCGTGGCTCAGCATGGCCCTGCAGGCCATGCACATGGGTTTGGTGGCACACGCTTTGGCCGGTTTCGAGCCCGACCAGATCCGTGCCGCCACCGCGCTGCCCGACGACTACGCCATCGATGCGGTGATCGTCATCGGCAAGCAAGGCGATAAGGCCAAGCTGCCCGAGGTGTTTCAGCAGCGTGAGGCCCCCAACGACCGTCGCCCCTTGGCCCAAAGCGCCATGGAAGGCCAGTTCAGCGCCTGATCGGCACTGCATTCAGGTTTTAAATAGCGCCCCCTTCGGGGCGCTTTTTTGGGCTGCCCGCTATCTGGCACTGAGCGGTGTTTTGGCGCAGCGAAAACCGATGTAAACCACCGAAAACCCCGCATCCTTGCTGGCCAGGTGGTCGGCGCGCATGGGCTCTGATCCGTACCACCAAGAGCCCCCTCGAGTGCGTTTGGTCGCACTGGGGCCCATGGGTTCATCCACCCATTCCCAGGCGTTGGCCCCCATGTCCAGCAGGCCGTTCACACCCGCTGCCGTGCGACCGGCCAATGCCGGTCCCAGGCCACGCCACAACTTGGCCCCGTGGGCTTGCGAACGGTCAGGGCCGCAGTCGCCCAGGCACTGCGCCCCGTGCGGGCTGTTGCCCGTGGGGTAGGGGTAGGTCTGGCCGCGCTGAAAGGGCGTCGGCGGATTGGGGCGCATCTCGGTGTAAGCGGCCTTCACCCATTGCTCGTCGGTGGGCAACTGGCCACCCGCCCAGCGGCAAAAGGCCTGTGCCTCGGCGTAGTTCACATGCACGGCAGGCCACAAGTCATGGCTGTCTTTGCCGCCCAAAGGCGTGCGCCAAGTCCACCCGGCCTTGCGCGCCCATCCGGCCTCATACACATGGCCCCCGCCGTCGCGTTCGGCTTGGGTCACGGTGCCGGTGGCGGCGACAAATCGGGCAAACTGGCCCACGGTGGTTTCGGTGCGGGCCATCTCAAAACCCTCCAAAGCCACCCAGTCAATCTGGGCCGGGTTGCTTTGGGCCATGGCCCCCATGCCAGCGGTGGCCGCCATGATCGCCACCGGCTTCCATATCAGTTTGATCATTTCTGATGCACCTTTACCGCAATTTGTTGCACGGGCCAGCCTTTGCTGCGCACATGCGCGGCCAGGGCAGGCACCCACTGGCGTATTTTGGCGGCGGCCGCACTGTGCCGCACCAGCAGCGTCCATTGCCCGTTCTCCAGCGGCCCACTCTCCACCAGGGCCAGCAATGCCGGGGGCAGCACAGACTCCAGTTGCGCCAGGCAGGCTTGCGCTTCCCGCGCTTGTCGCACCAAGGGCCCCAGCACCGAAGAGCCCAGGGCGGCTTGGGCGGCACTGACCGTGCGGCCCCGCAAACCAGCCCGGGCGTGCGGCACCGTGCTGTAGCCCAGGGCCCGCAACTCGCTCAGGCTGCGCTGGCGCGCCACTTCGCCCGCCGATTCAGGGCTAGAGTCTTGCGCAGGCGAGGGGGTCGGGCGTGGTTCCTGGGTCATGCCCCGAATTATGGGGGCGATGACAGGTAAAATCGGCGGTTTGATCCCAACCTTCGGGCACGCATGGCCTTCAAACTTTTGACTCAAATTTTTGGCAGTCGCAACGATCGACTGCTCAAACAGTATCGCAAGACGGTCGAGCGCATCAACGCCCTCGAGCCGGCCTTGGAGACCCTCAGCGACGAGGCCCTGCGCGCCAAGACCGCCGAGTTCCAGCAACGGGTGGCTCAGGGGGCCAGTCTCGATGATTTGCTCCCCGAGGCGTTTGCCGTGGTGCGTGAGGGCTCCAAACGCGTCATGAGAATGCGCCACTTCGATGTCCAGCTCATCGGTGGCATTGCCCTGCACCAAGGCAAGATCGCCGAAATGCGCACCGGCGAAGGCAAAACCCTCACCGCCACTTTGGCGGTTTATCTCAATGCCCTCAATGGGGCCGGTGTCCATGTGGTCACCGTCAACGACTACCTGGCCCAGCGCGATGCCCAGTGGATGGGCCGCCTCTACAACTTCTTGGGTTTGTCGGTGGGTATCAACCTGCCGCAAATGTCCCGCGAAGACAAACAGGCCGCCTATCGCAGCGACATCACTTACGGCACCAACAACGAATACGGCTTTGACTACCTGCGCGACAACATGGTCTACGACCCGGCCGATCGGGTGCAGCGTCAGCTGGCCTATGCCATTGTGGACGAGGTCGACTCCATCCTGATCGATGAGGCCCGCACCCCCTTGATCATCAGTGGACAGGCCGAAGACCACACCGCGATGTATGTGGCCATCAACCAGATCGTGCCGCACCTCAAGCGCCAGGAAGGCGAGGCCGACCCGCGCACCGGCGAGGGCGTCATCACGCCCGGAGATTTCACGGTCGATGAAAAATCGCACCAGGTCTACCTCACCGAGCAGGGCCACGAAAATGCCGAGCGCTTGCTGGCCCAGGCGGGATTGTTGCCCGATGGGGCCTCCTTGTACGACCCCTCGCACATCACCCTGATGCATCACCTGTATGCCTCGCTCAGGGCTCGCCACCTCTACCACCGCGACCAGCACTATGTGGTGCAAAACAACGAAGTGGTCATCGTTGACGAATTCACGGGCCGCTTGATGGCCGGGCGTCGCTGGAGCGACGGCCTTCACCAGGCGGTCGAGGCCAAAGAGGGGGTACACATCCAGGCCGAAAACCAGACCATGGCTTCGATCACCTTCCAGAACTACTTCCGCCTCTATGGCAAGTTGGCGGGCATGACCGGCACGGCCGATACCGAGGCCTACGAATTCCAGGAAATCTACGGCCTGGAAACCGTCGTCATCCCGCCCAACCAGCCCAGCCGTCGGGTGGATGACAACGACCGCGTCTATAAAACCACCCAGGAAAAATACAAAGCCGCCATCGACGACATCCGCGATTGCCACCAGCGTGGCCAACCGGTGCTGGTGGGCACCAGCTCCATCGAAAACTCAGAGTTGATCTCTCAACTCCTCACCCAGGCTGGTTTGCCCCATCAGGTGCTCAATGCCAAGCAGCACGCGCGTGAAGCCGACATCATCGCCCAGGCGGGCGCACCCAAGGCCATCACCATCGCCACCAATATGGCCGGGCGTGGCACCGACATCGTGCTGGGCGGCAACGTCGAAAAAGCCATCGCGGCCCTTGAGGCCGATGAGTCCGTCTCGCCCCAAGACAAAGCCCAACGCATCGCCGACTGGCGGGCCCAATGGCAAAAAGACCACGACTTCGTGGTGGCTCAAGGGGGCTTGCGCATCATCGCCACCGAGCGCCACGAATCTCGCCGCATCGACAACCAGTTGCGTGGCCGCTCGGGCCGTCAGGGCGACCCCGGTTCTTCGCGCTTCTTTCTCAGCCTCGACGACCCCCTCATGCGCATCTTTGCGGGCGAGCGGGTCAAGGCCATCATGGACAGGCTCAAAATGCCCGAGGGAGAAGCGATAGAGGCTGGCATGGTCAACCGCAGCATCGAGAGCGCCCAGCGCAAAGTCGAGGCCCGCAACTTTGACATTCGCAAGCAATTGCTCGAGTACGACGATGTGTCCAATGACCAGCGCAAAGTCATATACCAGCAACGCAACGAAATCCTCGACGCTACCCAACTGAACGACCAAATCACCGGCTTGCGCCATGCCTGCTTCACCGACCTGGTGCGACAGTTTGTGCCCGCCGAGTCGGTGGAAGAACAATGGGATTTGCCCGGCTTGGAGCGCCTGCTGGCCAGCGAATGGGGGCTGTCTTTAGACTTGCAGCAGTGGGTGCAGCAATCGGCCTCTATCGACGATGCCGATATCGTCGAGCGCGTCATCGCACAGGCCGATCAAGTGTTTCAGGCCAAGGTCGAATCGGTGGGCAGTGACCAATTCATGCCCTTCATGCGCATGGTGCTGCTGCAAAGCATCGACAGTCACTGGCGCGAGCACCTGGCCGCGCTTGATCACCTGCGCCAGGGCATTCATTTGCGCGGCTATGCCCAAAAGCAACCCAAGCAGGAATACAAGCGCGAGGCTTTCGAGCTTTTCTCCATGTTGCTCGATCTGGTCAAAACCGAAGTCACCCGCATGCTCATGACGGTGCAGATCCAAACCCGCGAAGAGGCCGATCAGGCCGCCCAGCAACTGGAAGCCCGGGCCGAGCAAATCAGCAACGTCACTTACACCGCACCCACCGAAACCGGCGAGGCCCAAAGCACCGTCGATCAGTCCACCGTGCCTGCTGCGGTGCCCATGGTGGGTCGCAACGATCCCTGCCCCTGCGGAAGCGGCAAGAAGTACAAACACTGTCACGGTAAGCTGAGCTGAAGCAAGCCGTCAAGGCCGGTCACAGGTCTGGTGTCATCGGGCCATAAAAAAAGGCATCCACCCCGAGAGGTGAATGCCTAATGCAGGAGATTGGGGCTCAGTTAAAGCTGTAGCCGACACCGATCGAGAAGCTGTTGTATTTGTTTTTGGTGTTCAGATAAATGGGCGTGTTTCCATCGCCATTTCCGCTGATGCGGCCAGATTTGGTTTCACCCATGTTGTACTCTGCCACCAGGAAGTACGGTGATTTGGCATCGAAGAAACGCTTGTAGCCCAAGCCATAAGACATGCCCGATTTGCCGGCGGAGCCAGACAATCCACCAGATTCGCCAGAGTAACCGTACTTGAAGTTGCTCGAGGCCAGCTTGACATAGACCATGGAAGTTTTGTCAAGCATGAAGCCAGGGGCCACATACACATCCATGCGGTCTTTGACCGAAGTCTGAATGCCTTGTGCGGGGTCAGGATTGGTCACGCCATTCTCGGCGACAAGATTGTTCACCGTGCCTTTGGCGGTAGAGAGATCCACTCCAAAAGTGGTCAGGGTCGGGCCCAGTTTGGCACCATAAGCCACTCCCAGCTTCAAACCGCTGGAAGACTTGGAGCCACTCACAGTACTGAATCCTGTATTGGAGTTGTTGGCTGTAACCAGCACCGGGCTGCCTGTCAATTCGTTTTTGGCTTGCTCGACCGAGCCGGAAACACTCCAGCCCTCAAAACTGCCAGCTTGTGCGGCCAAGCCCAAAAGAGCACCAGAGATGGCGATCAAAGTCTTTTTCATTGATTTTCCTTTCATGAGAAATCACAGATTGTCAAAATGACAAAACTATTATATTTGTCTAAGACAAAAAAACATTGATTTTTGATATTTTTTAGCAAATTTAAATGAATATGGTCTAAAATAAATTATTTTGTATTGATAAAATTATAGAATAATCACTTTGGTATTGGTGTCTGCATCCATTAAACTGTGGTCTTTGTCGCTCTCAAAGCCTACCTTTGGGGCATTGCCCTCACTCCTATGCCAGTCAACCTTCATCCTCCCGTGGCACTATCCCTGCATCCCATCGACGGTGTTCGCATCGGCGTGGTTCAAGCGGGTGTGCGCAAAGCCGGGCGCAAAGATGTCACGCTCATGCTCATAGAGCCTGGCGCCCATGTCGCCGGGGTGTTCACGCAAAACCGCTTTTGTGCCGCCCCGGTGCAGGTTTGCCGCGAGCATCTGGCCAGCGGGCATGGTGTGCGCGCCATTTTGGTCAACACCGGCAATGCCAATGCGGGCACCGGCGACGACGGGTTCATGCGCGCCCGCGCCACATGCATCGCCGTGGCCCAAGCGCTTGATGTGGCCCCCGAGCAGGTGTTGCCGCTCTCCACCGGGGTCATCATGGAGCCTTTGCCGCACCAGCGCATCATCGACGCCGTGCCCCAGGCCGTCTCTGCGGCCCGCCCCGATGCCTGGGCCGACGCCGCCCAAGGCATCATGACCACCGACACCGTGGCCAAGGCCTTCAGTGCCAGCGTCCAGGTGCAGGGCCGCACCGTTCACGTGACCGGCATCTCCAAGGGCGCAGGCATGATCCGCCCCAATATGGCGACCATGCTGGGTTTCCTGGCCACCGACGCAGCCATTGCCCCTGAACTCATGCGCGACTTGGCCTTTGAATTGGCCGAAGGCTCATTCAACCGCGTCACGGTCGACGGCGATACCTCCACCAACGATTCGTTTTTGGTCATCGCCACTGGCCGTGCCGGTCATCCGCCCATCACCGATTGGTCACAAGCCGGTGCGGCCGGGCTCAAGCAAGCCATGCTGGGTGTGGTGCGCCAGCTGGCGCAAGCCATCGTGCGCGACGGCGAAGGGGCCACCAAATTCATCACCGTTCAGGTCGAGGGCGGGCGCGACGCCGCCGAGTGCCGTCAGGTGGCCTATGCCATCGCCCACTCCCCCTTGGTCAAAACCGCCTTTTATGCCAGCGACCCCAATCTGGGCCGCATTTTGGCGGCGGTGGGCTATGCCGGCATTGCCGACCTCGACCAAACCCGCATCGACTTGTACTTGGACGACGTCCATGTCGCCCGTCAAGGCGGGCGCCACTCCGAGTACCGCGAAGAAGACGGCCAGCGCGTCATGAAACAAGCCGAGATCACCGTGCGCGTCGGCCTGGGCCGGGGCGCGGCCAGCGACACCGTCTGGACTTGCGATTTCAGCCACGACTACGTCAGCATCAACGCCGATTACCGCAGTTGAACCCCATGAACCCTTCATTTGAACGCCTCATCGAGCGGGCCGAGGCCCTGATCAACCGCATCGAAGCCATCCTGCCCCAACCCGTCTCGGCCCCCGCCTGGGAGGCCAGCATCGCATACCGCTATCGCAAACGTTCCAGCGGCCACGGCCTGCTCGAACCGGTGCGCCATGTGGCCCCGCTGGCGCTGTCTGACCTCAAAGAGATCGATGGCCAAAAAGAAAAGATCACCCGCAACACCGAGCAATTCGTGCGCGGTTTGCCGGCCAACAATGTCTTGCTCACCGGGGCACGCGGCACGGGCAAGTCCTCCCTCATCAAGGCCTGCCTCAACGAGTTCGCCCCGCGCGGTTTGCGGCTGATCGAGGTCGATAAGGCCGATTTGGTCGATTTGCCCGACATCATTGAACTCGTCTCCGAGCGCCCCGAAAAATTCATGGTCTTTTGTGACGACCTCAGTTTTGAAGACGGTGAGCCGGGCTACAAGGCATTGAAATCCATCCTCGACGGTTCAGTCGCCGCCGCCACCCCCAACGTGCTCATTTACGCCACCAGCAACCGGCGTCACCTCTTGCCCGAGTACATGAAGGAAAACCTCAGCTACACCCACACCGCAGACGGCGAAGTGCATCCGGGCGAAGTCATCGAAGAAAAAATTTCGCTCTCCGAGCGTTTTGGCCTGTGGGTCAGCTTCTACCCCTTCTCGCAAGACGAGTACCTCACCATCGTGGCCCAATGGCTGACCGCCCTGGGCCTGCCCGCCGCTGAGGTCGATGCCGCCCGCCCCGAAGCCTTGGTGTGGGCGCTGGAGCGCGGCTCACGCAGTGGCCGCATCGCCTATCAGTTTGCCCGAGACTATGTCGGCCGCCACGCGGGCTGATCGTCCCTCCCCCCTGGTGGCAGATGCCGACCGGCCCCGCGAGGGTGGCCCGGATCGCCCCTTGGTGCAAGTGGCCGTCGGGGTGCTGTTTCAGCCCGATGGCCGTTTCCTGCTCACCTCCCGACCGCCAGGCAAGGTGTATGAAGGGCATTGGGAATTCCCGGGCGGCAAGCTCGAGCCGGGCGAAACCGTGGCAAGGGCGCTTGAGCGCGAATTGCAAGAAGAGCTGGGCATACACATCGAAGACTGCACCCTCTGGCGCACCGAGCAGGTCGATTACCCGCACGCCTGGGTACAGCTGAATTTTTGTCGGGTCACCCGCTGGAGAGGCGTGCTGCAAATGCGTGAAGGCCAGTCGTTCTCCTGGCAACGGCTGCCGGTGCAGGTCGAGCCCGTCTTGCCCGGCACCTGGCCCGTGTTGCGCTGGCTCGAAGAAGAGCAGGCCGCCCCCCGCTGAAACGGCGGGCGCGACCTGCGGCCTCATTGCGGGCGGTCCAGCCCTTCGATGTCATCGGTCGGGCTCTCATCGGGCACCCGATGCGATTCACTGGCCCAGGCCCCCAGGTCGATTTGTTTGCAGCGTTCACCGCAAAAAGGCCGAAAGCGATTGCTCGGAGCGAACAAGCTCGGTTGCCCGCATTGCGGACACACCACCCAGCGTTCAGTCTGCGCCATCGCCAACCATTTCCTTGGGCCTTACGCGCACAAGGCCATTTCAAAATTCAGGTCGTCGGTGCTGGGTTGCAACTCGCCCTGTTCGTCGGGGCGCTGCAGGCGCACCGAAATCATCATCCGATTGCCGCTGATCTCCGGGATCAGGCCACACCCTGGCTCAAAGCGCAGCTGCATCAGCTGATATCGGCCTTGCGGCAGGTTTTGCTGAAACTGCCCGGCAACGGCGGCCACCCGCTGGGCCTGTGCAGAATCGCGCGACAGGCGCAACAGCAGATTCACGCTGGCATACAGGGGCTGCAGCGAGCCCGTCCAGCGCAACACATCGTCGCGTCGCGCTTGCGGCTCTTTGTGTTGCCAGGCCAGATACTGGGGCATGTCAAAACCGCAAGTGCCCCCCGGGATCGACATCCGGTTGCGCAAATTGGTCAGCCACTCATGTTCATTGATGAAGTTGCCAAACCGAGACGCGTTCGAATGGATCCCCTCAAAACACGACTCTATATGGCCCAGCCATTCGTCCAAAACCGCCTCGGCCACCGCCGGATTGCCCCGGTAAGACAAAAACTGCTGCTTGTGCCGCTCCAGGTCTTTGAGCAGGTCAGATTTCAGGTCGGCCCGGGCCGCCACCTCGGCAATTTCAAACACCGTGCTGAAGCAAAAATGATGTTCGATGGGGTGCTCGCGGTGCAATAGCCACTCAAAGCGCTTGAACAAATATTCAAGCCGCAAATAGGTGCGGACGCGCTCGTTGAGGGGGTGCTCGTAAACAATCACAAATTCACATGCCGTGTTCGCGTGTTGGGCAGCATCATAACCCTCTTTAATCCAGAGGCAGGTCCTGCACCCGGCCCCTCAGCTCATCCAGGCTTAAGCCGTCGTTCAGGATGACCCAATCGGCCATGGCCAGTCGTTTCTCCCGGCTGCTCTGGGCGGCGATGATGCGCTCGACCTCTTCAGCCTTCAAGCCGCTGCGGGCCATCACCCGGCTGATCTGGGTCTGCGCCGAGCAATCCACCACCAGCACCCGGTCCACCCGGCCTCTCCAATGGGCCGATTCGGCCAACAAAGGCACATCAAAAACCAGACAGCGGTGACCGGCGTCTATGGCGGCCTGCGTCTGGCGTGCGGTTTCCTGCGCCACCAGCGGGTGGATGATGGCCTCCAGTTGCTGGCGGGCCTGCGGGTCTTGAAACACCCGCTCGCGCATGCGCTCGCGGTTCAAGGCCCCCTCAGGGGTGATGAATTCCGGGCCGAATTGGGCGGCAATGGCCGCCATGGCCGCGCCACCCGGGGCGGTGCTGGCGCGCGAAATGGCATCGGCATCGATGATGGCCGCCCCGCGCTCGCGCAGCATGCCCGCCACGGTGCTTTTGCCGCTGCCTATGCCACCTGTCAATCCGATCTTCAACACCATGGGGCGAGTGTATCCGTCTCCTTTGTCGGGGTGCCAAGGCAAGCACTCACACCCATTGCCCCATCTGCATCACAGGCAAATAAAGCGCCAGCACCAGCCAACCCATGCCCAGACCCAATACCCCCATCAGCACGGGTTCAAGCAAGCGCGAGGCCAATTGCCACTGCTGGGCCAAGGCCTCGCTTTGCAGCTTGGACCATTGGCTCAGCATCGAGGGCAAAGTGCCCGCCGCCTCACCGGCATACACCCATTGCACCAACGTGGGGCTGAACAGCTCCCGGCCGCAGCGCACACGCCCGCGCCGGTTGCCGGCCGCCATGGCGGTGGCCAGTGCATGGCCCAAGGCCAGGTCCCGCCCCATTTGTGCGCTGGCCCAGGCCATCCAGGGGCTGGCCGTGGCCGGCCCCACCAAGGCCAACGCAGCCCGCCAGTCCAAACCTGCTTGCAACAGCTGAGACAAGAGCCCGCACCACAGCGCTTCCAGATGCATTTGCCACCAACGCCCCAGCCAGGGGCTGCGCCACAGCCAACGCTCCAGCCGGGGTCGCCAGACCGGGTCGCGCCAGCCCAGCAGACCCCCTGCGGCCACCACCAACGGGCTGGGCCAAATCAACCAGCCCGCCTCGACCCAGACGGCACTCAGCGACAGCAAGGCACGCGTGGCCCAGGGCAGTTCCGCATGCAGGCTGCGGTACAACGACTCAAAGACCGGCAACACCCAATTCAGTACGCCGACCAGCACGGCAGCGGCCAGCAGCAAGACCAACAAAGGGTAGGCCAGGGCCGAACGCACCTGCCGCCACATCCGTGTCTGCGCCTCGTGGCGGGCCAACCACTGCGCCATCTGAGCCGACCAGGTCCCGCTCTCTTCCCCGGCTTGCGACAGGGCTTGCAAGGGGCGAACCAGCCAGCCGCCTTGTCCCAGGGCTTCGGTCAGGCTCAGACCGCTGCGCACGGCAGCCATCAATTGCTCGGCGTCCCTGACTTGCTGTGGGCGACGGCAGGCATCGCGCCACATTTGCAACGATTGCAGCCACGGCAGGCCGGCCTGATGCATGCGCACCAGATGGCGCAGCAACTCAGGGGTGTCTTTTTCGCGCTCACGCATGGGTGGCGGCCTCCACCTCGGCCCGCGTGGTCAGGCCCTGTGCCGCTTTGGCCCATCCGTCCTCGCGCAACCCCGTCATCCCGCTGGCTCGGGCCTGTTGCGCCAGGGCCAGGCTGTCTGCCCCTTGCAAGATCAGCCTTTGCAGGCTTTCATCCATGGGCATCACCTCAAACAAGCCGATGCGGCCCTGATAGCCGTGGCGGCATTGCGCACAGCCCGTCGCCACCCAGCCCCACAGCGCATCGCAGCGGCGGCAATGCGGGCACAAACGCCGCACCAGCCTTTGGGCGGTCACCAAGCGCAGGCAGGTGGCCACATGGTAGGGGGGCAGCCCCAAGTCTTGCAAACGCACCAAGGCATGCGCGGCGTCGTTGCAGTGCAAGGTCGACAGCACCAAATGGCCGGTTTGTGCCGCTTGCACCGCCACTTTGGCTGTCTCCAGGTCTCTGATTTCCCCCACCATCAGCACATCCGGGTCTTGTCGCAACAAGGCACGCAGGCATTGGGCAAAGTTCAGCCCGATGGCCTCATGAACCGCCACCTGATGGATGCCCGGCAGCAAAATCTCGACCGGCTCTTCGACCGTGGTGATGTTCAGCTCAGGCGAGTTGATTTCGCGCAGACAATGCACCATCGACAGGCTCTTGCCCGCCCCGGTGGGGCCGGTGAACAAGATCAGCCCATCCGGTTCCCGCAAGGCCCGACGCAAGCGGGCCAGGTCGGTGGGGGCATATCCCAATTCCTCCAATTGCCCCAAACGGGCGTTCATGCGCATCAGCCGCAGCACCAGCTTTTCACCGCGCACGGTGGGCATTGAACTCACCCTGATGTGCACGCGCTCCCCCTGCCAGTCGATGGCCCAACGGCCATCCTGGGGGCGGCGTTTTTCGCCTATGTCCATCCGGGCCAGTATCTTCAGCCTCGACACCATCCGCTCCGGATGAATCGCCGCTGGCACCTCCACCTCTTGCAACAGGCCGTCGATCCGACGCCGCACCCGCAAGCATTGCCCTGCGGGTTCAAAATGCAGATCCGACGCCTGGTCTTGCAGGCTCAGTGTCAGCAACTGATCCAGCCACAGGCTGGCCGCGTCTTCTGCCTGCGGGCGTGGCGAAAATGAAGGGGTGGCCATGCACCCAGCTTAGGACAGGGCCAGCCCTTGCACTGGGGTTTGACCTCACGGCTTGCCAAACGCCGGGCTTTGGCGCACACTAGTACGAATCCATCTTCACCCCTTGCAAAGATCACCATGGACATTCAGCCGAGACCGCCCATCGAGCGTTCCCCCCCGGCGCGCCTTCCCGCCAGGGTGGATGATCGCCGTGCTGAACAGGCTTTGGCCGACCGGCGGGTTCAAGAACAAAGCAGCGCCGATCAACGTCGACAGGCCGAATTGCAAAGCACCCGGCGCGCCATGCAAGACCAAGCAGAAAAAGGCCGCTATGTCGATCGGCGTGCCTGAGCCTCTGGCATGCGACTGACCAAGTGGAGCGATTACACCCTGCGCGTGCTCATGCATTGCGCCAGCCTGAGGCATCGGCCTAAACCCGTCACCATCCAGGAAATCGCCCAGCGGCACGACATTTCCCGCAGCCACCTCATGAAGATCGTCATGACCCTGGCGGGCTGGGGTTGGATCGAATCGATTCGGGGGAGGGGCGGTGGCATTCGCTTGCTGATCGACCCCGGGCAATTGCGCATCGGTGATGTCTTGCGCCGCACTGAGACCGATTTCGCCTTGGTCGAGTGCTTTGACCCCGAGCACAACCAGTGCAAACTGATCGAACGTTGCCCATTGCAAAACGTACTGCAAGAAGCCTTGGGCAGTTACCTGCAAGTCTTGGACCGGGTGTCGCTGGCCGACATCTTGCCCCAAGTCCCTGGTCAGGCGGTTTCTATCCAGACGTTCTTTGACACTCGGCAAACCTAACAGGCAGTTGAACGGGTCGATCAAAAGGGCAGTCGTTGCGCGGTCGGTGCCCCTTAAGCCGTCTCAAGCGCTTCATACCGCGTTAAACTCTCGCCCAATTTAAGCAGGGCCTGAGGTGAATTTGCATCTTTGATCAAACGCTGGTAGGTGGCAAGAACAGTCTCTGCCCCCCACGCCTGCTTCATCTGGCGATACATGGCGGCGACCATCGCATATTTGCGCAATTTGACATAAGCGATCTGCAGTTCTATAAAGTCGCGCCTCAAGAGTGCCTTAGGGGGGAGGGTGTCGATGAGGGCCAGCACCTGAGCATCGTCCATGTGGCGCCAGGCGTTGAAGAACCCGTGAAAACCAAAGGTGCGACCGCTGGGCTCTACTCTCTCATAAGAAAAACGATCAGCGATTTGTGTCGGCGCAAATCGGATGCCATGAGTTTTTTCCAAATAGCGACGATTGACTCGACCAATCACTAAATCCTCTGCGGCCCCAGAAAACTCAAAATCGGGTGATGTCATGGCTTGCAAGAGCCTTCTTGAACGCAAAGAGAATCCACCATTGCCAATGTCACTCCCGGTAGGGAAGTTGTGCCATCGAGCGCCAATATAGTCGTATTCGAGGAATTCATCGGTCCACACCAAAGGATCTATCACAAATCCATCCCATTGGATCACCAATACATACGATGTATCAATGTACTTGACCAAATCGCGTAACATAAATTCATTGTAGGCATCGATGGATCCGATTGGGTCGATCTTTATCCACTCCGCCAGGGTTTGGGTCGGGGTGTCCGATAGCAGAATCGCGTGAGCGAATTGGCAATGTCCCAAAGAGCGATCAAGAGCCGCGGCCGCCAGATTGGGTGTCACGCAATCTACTGCGCACAAAGTCACATCATTGAGTTCAAGCATAAAGGCACCTATTAAATTTCTTGCTCAGCGATACCCAATTTGTGAATCGAATTCAGTAGTTCATTGAACCGTTTGGTAGCTTGCTTCCAAGTCACTGGTTTGAAACCGCTGCAATCCAAAATCTGTTCACCCATGGCTACATCCAAAATGGTTCGATACCACCCCAATCCATCAATCGGGTCTATGTAAACCGCATTGCCCTGGGTGCATTCACGGTGGACCGGAATGTCCGAGCAGATGACGGGTGTCCCCAAGGCCAACGACTCGACAATCGGGAGACCCCATCCCTCGTCAAAACTTGGAAAAAGCATGGCTCTGGATGACTGGATGATCTCTACCAGTACCTCGTCTGGCGCTTTGTTGTGTTCGATCACATGCTGGGCGATGGCCGGGCTGCGATCTAAAACATCTGCGACGGCCTGGAAACTCCAGCCCCTTCGACCAATGATATGGAGTTTGGGGATCTGACTGGAGGGGATGCCGCTGTTGATGATCTTACGCCAAACATTAAGCAACAACAGGTGGTTCTTTCTGGGTTCAATAGTGGAAACAAAAACGAACTGGTTTTTACGTTGTATCGAAGAAGACGGGCGCTTTTGCAGAAAACGATCATCTACGCCGTTGTGATTGACCCTGATGTCGAGATTGTCCAGTCCCAGACTGCGACTGATCTCAGTGATTTTCCCCCGGACATGCTCCGAGATGGCTACGATCGTGGCGCCCAGCTTATCGGCGGCAAACAAGCGGGATAAATGCCCCAACCCTTTGTCGTTCGTGAAGCCGAATTCAGGAAACTCAATTGCGATCAGGTCATGCACCACATAGACAGGATCAAAGGCGCATCTGGACATCAGCTCATGATGCTGATCTCCGTCAGGGATGTTGATGAAAGTGCAATTGACGTACAAAGGCCTGAATGCGTCATCACAAAGATTGAGCAGAGATTGGTCAATCAGTCCGTCCTGTGTCATGTGTTTCTTAGGGAGCAGACGAATGATTTCTTCTTTGATGTGTTTGCCCTGAATCGCGAACGTGGAATCATCGGGGCGACCTAGAATCCAGCGTTCATAAAGGTGATGATGAATGCGACGAACAAGGTCCGTGTCGATACCAATCAATCGGCTTTTCTTGTTGACTTGCACTTCTATCAAGCCCTGAACCAAAAACCGTTCGTCATTCAGCAAGCCATGCAGGTAATTGATGTCTACCCGTTCGATGCCACCTGGAAAGACGCGTTCCAGATAGACGAACATTCGCGTCAAGTCATATATCACCTTGCGCTTTGCGATGTCTTTGCTCATCTAAGCTCCAAATAAGGTTACCAACGCGGTCAGCGTGGCTTATTCAAAATCTGAAATCTTGGGTGGCATTTTTTTGCCACATCCGTTTCCATTCATTGTTCATTTGAATTCAGCAAAATTTGTGCCTGCGTAATTCGAGCCTGCCTGTGAACTGGGGCCTGTAAGCGCTTAAGAGGCAGAGGTTGCCCAGGAGATGTTGCAGGAAGTAAGCCGGGCTGAACAAAAAAAGGGCTTGGATTGCTCCAAGCCCTTGATTCAAAACAAAATTTGGTGGCGCTTCACGGATTCGAACCGCGGACCTGTGGATTATGATTCCATCGCTCTAACCGACTGAGCTAAAGCGCCGAAGGAAAGTATTTTAGCGCATTTTTTGCCCTTCAATGCGTGGGGGAGTCCAAACCGATGTCCATCATCATCTGGCTCGCCAAGCCCTCCAGCACGCCTCGCAACGCCTCATCACTCAGGGCCTGAGGCACCACCAGCAGGGCGCGCACCCTGAATTGGGCCTGCCCGGACTCCTGCTGGATTTCGGTGTGCAGGTCTTCAATGCTCACGCCTCGCTCGGCCAGACCGACAGACAACTCGCGCACGATGCCGGGCCGGTCCGGGCCGGTCAGTTCAAATCGCAACATCCGGTTGCCCGCTGGCACGGGGGGCGAATCAGAGCGGGCCCACTGCACGCTCAGGCCCTCGCCTTCCAGTTTGGCCAAAGCGGCGGTCACCTGCTCGGCTTGTTCGGGGGAAACCTGCAAATGCACCACGCCGGCAAACTGATCGGCATAGTGGGTCATGCGGCTGTCGGCCCAATTCACGGCCATACCTTGCAGGCTGTCAGAAATCATCCGCACGATACCGGGGCGGTCACGCCCGATCACGGTCACCACCAAAGACGTGGTCAAGGTGGCATCGTGCGGCACCAGTGACACATTGCGCTTGATCATGGGGGCTTTGGTGGCAAAACGTGGGTCCTGCTGGTGCGCAGGCAGGCTGCCATGTTGCGCCGCATGGTTCACCACCTGGCGAATCAGGCGCAGGCCCATGGGCGATAGGGCGCGCTCCCACAGGTCGCGGGCGCTTTCACCTTTGACCACAAAACACCAATCCTGCGCCGCAATGGCGCCGTCGTCCCAACCCGCATCCAGGTGATAAATCGAGCCTCCCGCAATCGGGTCGCCCGCCAGCAACGTCCATTCCACGGCGGCAATCCCCCGGTGCCTGGGCAACAAAGAGGGGTGGTAACCAATCGCCCCGATGCGTGCCCGGGCCAGCGCCTCCGGGGTCACAAAGGCGTGCGTGTGCGCCGCCACGATCAGGTCGCAGTCTTCCTTCAGGGCATCGCCCGGCACTTTGCGCGGGCTCTCCAGCACAGTCAGGGGCAATCCGGCCTTTTGCGCGGCCAGGGCCAGGCGGTCGTCGGCGCTATTGGCCACCACCCGCACCACCTCGTGTCCGTCTTCAAGCAACTGGGCCAGCACGGTCGCGCCAAAGTAGCGCGAGCCGATCAGGGTGCATTTCAAAGCCATGTCGGGCGCTCCTTCAGCGGTTTTTGAACTCGGGTTTGCGCTTCTCGACAAACGCCTTCATGCCCTCTTTCTGGTCAGAGGTGCCAAACAGGGCATGGAAGAGGCGCCGCTCAAACATCACCCCATCGGCCAGGCCGCTTTCAAAGGCACGATTCACCGACTCTTTGGCCGCCATCACCGCCAATTGAGAATAGCTGCAAATCATCAGCGCCGCACCCAGGGTTTCGGTCATCAGCTGGTCCAGCGGCACGACCCGGCTCACCAGGCCCGAGCGCTCGGCCTCGGCGGCATCGATCATGCGACCCGTCAGGGCCAGATCCATGGCCTTCGATTTGCCCACGGCGCGCGGCAAGCGCTGGGTGCCACCGGCGCCGGGAATGATGCCCAGTTTGATCTCGGGCTGGCCGAATTTGGCGTTGTCGGCGGCAATGATGAAGTCGCACATCATGGCCAGCTCACATCCGCCGCCCAGGGCAAAGCCGCTGACGGCGGCGATCACCGGCTTGCGGATGCTGCGGATGGTCTCCCAATCGCGGGTGATGTAATCGTGGCCATACACATCGGCAAAGCCGTATTCGGCCATGACCCCGATGTCGGCACCGGCGGCAAAGGCTTTTTCATTGCCGGTGATGATCATGCAACCAATGCGATCATCGGCCTCAAAGGCCTTGAGGGCCTGGCCGACTTCCACCATGAGCTGAGGGCTCAGGGCATTGAGTTGTTTGGGGCGGTTCAAAGTGATCACGCCGACCTTGTCGGCTTCGGTGCGCACTTCGATGCATTGGTAGGTCATGGCTCTCTCCATTGGTGTTCGTCAAAGTGTAAGTCACTTGCGCCCGCTCGCGTGCTGTTGGGGAAAACATCAGCCAACCGATCGGTCGGTCAATGCTAAATTCCGTTCAGGAGACATTCATCATGAGCGAACCCAGCGTTTTATTCGAACAGCGCGGTGCCGTGGCCCTCATCACCCTGAACCGGCCCGGCAACCTCAACAGCCTCAACCCCGAGATGCACCAGACCCTGTGGGCGGCCCTCGATCAAGCTGAAAACACCCCGGCCATTCGGGCGCTGGTGCTGACCGGGGCCGGTCGCGGCTTTTGCGCCGGGGCCGATTTATCCAGCTTTGACTTCTCCGAGGGCCCCAATCGGGTCGAGCGAGCCGACCCGGGGCCGGTCATCGAGCGCTTGTTCAACCGAACCACCCGCCGACTGATGGCCTTGCGCATGCCTGTGGTGGCGGCGGTCAATGGCGTCGCCGCCGGGGCAGGGGCCTCCATCGCCATGGCCTGCGACATCGCCATCGCCAGCCCGCAAGCCAGCTTCATTCAGGCCTTCAGCAAAATCGGACTCATCCCCGATGCGGGCGGCAGCTGGCTGCTGGTCGAGCGCCTGGGCCTGGCCCGCGCCATGGCCTTGGCCATGACCGGCGACAAGCTGGTGGCCGAACAGGCCCGCGACTGGGGGCTGATCTGGGCGGTCGAAGCAGATTGCCAGGCCGCCGCCCTGGCATTGGCCGAGCGGCTCGCCGCCATGCCCACCGCCGCCTTGGTGGCCACCCGACACCTGCTGCGCGACGCCGGCACACGCGCCTTGGACCAGCACCTCGATGTCGAGCGCGACACCCAGTCCAGATTGGGGCGCACCCACGATTACTTTGAAGGGGTGAGCGCCTTTTTGCAAAAGCGGGCACCGCAGTTCAAGGGGGAATGAGATGGATGCACAAGCGCGTGCTCGCAAAGTCGGCGAGACCATGTTCGCGGTCGACACCGCTTCCCGCTTGACCATGGGCATGGAGTTGCTGGCCTGCGAGCCGGGTCGCGCCGTATTGCGCATGCCGGTGCGGGCCCTGCACCTCAATGGCCACCAAATTTGCCACGGTGGCTTCATCTTCACCCTGGCCGACACCACTTTTGCCTTTGCTTGCAACAGCCACAACAAAAATGCCGTGGCTGCGGGTTGCAGCATCGAGTTCCTCAAGCCCGTGCGCGAGGGCGACGTGCTGACCTGCGAAGGCATCGAACAAACCTTGTCAGGGCGGCACGGCATTTACGACATGCGGGTGCAAAACCAGCATGGCGAGACCGTTGCCATGTTTCGCGGCAAAAGCGCCCAGATCGCGGGCACCGTATTCCCGGAGTGAGATTGCGCCATGACCCCAACCTTTGCCTTGGAGCCCATCGAAAAAGCCAGCGTGGACGAACTGCGGTCTTTGCAGCTCAAGCGGCTGCAAGCCACCTTGCACCACGCCTATCAGAATTCACCCGTCTATCGACGCAAGTTCGACCAGGCGGGTGTCCACCCCGACGATTGCCGCAGCCTGGCCGATTTGGCGCGTTTCCCCATGACGACCAAGGCCGACTTGCGCGATAACTACCCCTTTGGCCTCTTTGCGGTGCCGCGCGAGCAAATGGTGCGGGTGCATGCCTCCAGCGGCACCACCGGCAAGCCCACTGTGGTCGGCTATACCCAAAACGACATCGACACCTGGGCCCAGGTGGTGGCGCGCAGCATCCGGGCGGCAGGGGCCAAGCCTGGCGACATGGTGCATGTCAGCTACGGCTACGGCCTCTTCACGGGGGGCTTGGGGGCACATTACGGGGCCGAGCGCCTTGGCCTCACCGTGGTGCCCTTTGGCGGTGGCCAGACCGAGCGGCAGGTGCAACTCATTCAAGACTTCCGGCCCGACATCATCATGGTGACGCCCAGCTACATGCTGGCGATTGCCGATGAGTTCCAGCGACTGGGCTTAGACCCGGCAGGCAGCAGCTTGCGCATCGGCATCTTTGGTGCCGAGCCCTGGACCAACGACATGCGCCGTGCCATCGAGCAGCGCATGGGCCTGTGTGCGGTGGACATCTATGGTTTGTCAGAAGTGATGGGCCCGGGCGTGGCCAGCGAGTGCGCCGAAACCCAGGATGGCCCCACCATCTGGGAAGATCACTTCTACCCCGAGATCATCGACCCCGAAACCGGTGCCCCGGTGCCCGACGGCGAAATGGGCGAACTGGTGTTCACCAGCCTCACCAAAGAGGCCATGCCCATCATCCGCTACCGCACCCGTGACCTCACCCGCTTGTTGCCGGGCACCGCCCGCACCATGCGCCGCATGGAAAAAATCACAGGCCGCAGCGACGACATGATGATCGTGCGCGGGGTCAATGTGTTTCCCTCTCAAATCGAAGAGTACATCTTGCGCCGCCCCGAGCTGGCCCCGCATTACCAATGCGTGCTGACCCGTGAAGGGCCACTCGATCAACTCACCGTGCGCATCGAAACCCGCCCCGGGCTGGCGCCCGACAGCGCAGCCGCACGCGCCGCTGCCGCCCAGTTGCAGCACGATGTCAAAGTCTTTGTGGGTACCTCGATTCAGGTGGACCTCACTGGCGAGGGGGGCGTCGAGCGCAGCATGGGCAAGGCCAAGCGGGTGGTCGACTTGCGGCCGCGCTGATCGCTTTTAGTTAGGCGATAACCAACCCTTCAGCTCCGGGCCCGGTTTCAGGGTCCAATGGGCGGCCAGTTGGGGTACATTCAGGTTCAGCCACTGCAAGCGCTGATTTCGGCTGACCAGGGCGCGGCATCGCGTGGCGGGGCCCAGCCACAAGGGCAGGTCGTCGAGTTTTTTCAGGCGCCATGTGTGCGCCTTCGTGCCACGCCCCACTTCAACCGCCAGCCACTCATCCCCGGCGGCCATGCCGGCTTGCTCGGCCGCGCCATCGCGCAGCACCGCCTTGACCAGCACCCCGGCCGCACTCTCGCTGGCGCGCAAGCCCAGCCGTTGCGCCAGCGGGGCGCGTTCGGTATCGATCACTACCCCTTGGCCGCGCAGCAGACGGGCCAGCGGCAGATCGGCGGTCGTGTGCACCCAGGCCCTGATTTCTTCATCCCAGGAGCGACCGGTTTGCGCCTGCAACTCGGCCAGCAGGTCCGCCTCGCACATTGGCCCGGCGGCGCAGCGCTTCCACAGCCCGCGCATCACGGCCTCCAGGGTGCCGCCTTCGGCCCGCAGCGCCAGATCCAGGCACAAGGCCACCAGCGAGCCCTTGGTGTAGTAGCTCACGGTCGCATTGGGGGTGTTCTCATCCTGTCGGTAGTATTTGACCCAGGCGTCAAAACTCGATTGCGCCACGCTTTGCACCTTGCGCCCCGGGGTCTGGGCTACCGAAGCGATGGTTTTGGCCAGGCGCTTCAAATAGCCCGCCGCGTCCAGCAGGCCGCTGCGCACCAGCAGCAGGTCGTCAAAGTAGCTGGTGAAGCCCTCAAAGAACCACAACAGTTCGGTGTAATTTTCCTGTTGCAAGTCATAGCGGGTGAACTCGGCCGGGCGCAAACGCTTCACGTTCCAGGTGTGAAAATACTCGTGGCTGATCAGCCCCAACAACGTGGTGTATTCCTCACTGGCCGCCTTTTCACCCAGCCGTGGCAGATCGCGGCGCGAGCAAATCAGGGCTGTGCTGTGTCTGTGTTCCAGGCCACCATAGCCGTCTTCCACCACATTCAGCATGAACACATAGTGGCGGTGCGGCGGCTTGCCCCGCCCGTGCCACATGCGTATGGCGGCGGCACAGATGCGCTGGCTGTCGGCCAGCAGCCGCTCTCCATCAAATGACGCCGGTGCGCCACTGACCACCCAGCGGTGCGTCACCCCGCCCGCCACAAACTGGCCCGACCAGAATGGCCCCCACTCAAAAGGAGCGTCGATCAGCGCTTCGTAATCGCTGGCCCTGTAACGGCCCCAGCCCCTGGCATCGATCTGCACCGGCTGCAGTGCCGTGGCCGCTTGCCATTCGCTGCAAGCCTTGGGCCGTTGCACCGTGATCTCATGCGCTTGATCTTGCAGGCCATGGGCTTGCAGGCACACGCTGGTGCCGTTAAAGAACCCGCGTTGCGAGTCCAAATAGGCCGCCCGCACCGAGGGGTCAAAGGCATAGACTTGGTAGCGCAATTCCAGGGGCCGTCCGGGCCGGGCATCGATCTCCCAGGTGTTTTTGTTCAGCTGCTTGATGCCAACCGCACGCCTGCCTTGGCGTGCGCTTAAATGTTGCAGGTGGCGCGAAAACTCTCGCACCATATAACTGCCCGGTATCCACACCGGCAGCGACACCTGTTGCAGCCCCTCGGCCCGGGCAATGGTCATCGATACATCCAACAGGTGGGTGTGCGGGTTGGCCGACCCCACCACATAGCTCACGGCGGCGTTCATGCAAACCCCTTCAGGTGGCGGCGGCGCCCAGCAGGCACGACAACACCGACACCAGCGTCAATCGAAAGCGCAAGGTCATCCAATGGCGCAAGCCGGCAGCCGGCCAGGTTTGGCGGTCCACCAGATAGCAGGCCAAGAGCAACAAACCCAGCACCGGCAAACCGGCGTAGGCCGGCATGATCACGGCGACCCAGGCGAACAAAGACGGCGTCACCCCCCAGATCTGGTGGAAAGTGCGCAGCGGGCTGTTCTCGCTCAGGCCCAAACCCCAGTGGATGCCCCCCAAAAAAGAGGCAATCACCGCGCCATACGCCGTCAGGGCAATCGCCACCAGCGGTTGCACATCCGGCGCGACCAAAAACATCAGCAGTGCGCCCAGTACAAAGGGGATCAGTCCGGCGTATCCAAGCCGGTGGACCCAGCGGCCTTGGGGCGATTCAATGGGCAAGGGCATGGTGGTCAGAGTTGTTTTTCCAGTTGAGACAATGGCACGGCACCCTGTATGCGATGGCCTTTGGCCGAAAACGAAGTGGGGGTGCCCGTGATGCGGTTTCTGCGGCCCAGCTCGACATTGCGATCGATCGCCGCGCTGTCACAGCTGGCACTGGCGGGCGCCACGCCACGCAACATCCAGTCATGCCAGACTTTGGCGCGGTCTTTGGCGCACCAGATGTTTTTTGATTTCTCGACCGAGTCCGGCCCCAGCACCGGGTACAAAAAGATGTGGATCGTCACGTTCTCGACCTTTTGCAAATCGCGCTCAAAGCGCTTGCAAAACCCGCAATTGGGGTCCACAAAAACCGCCAATTTGCGCTGGCCATTGCCCTGAACGATGCTGAAAGCATCTTTGGTCGGCAGCTGAGAGAAGTCCAGGGCCATCAACTTGTCCAGCCGCTCTTCTGTCAGATTGCGCTTTTGTCTGACATCGATCAGTTCCCCTTGTATCAGGTGGTTGGCCTCGCTGTCGGTGTAGTAAATCTCATTGTTCTCTGTGCGAACTTCAAACAACCCCGCCATCGGGGTGCGCCGCACTTCCACAATGGCGGGCAAGCTGGGCAAGCGCTCGCTCAGTGTTTTCTTGATGCCAGCCTCTATGCTTTGGGCCATGGCCCCAACGGTGTTGAGCACCAGCAAAGTGGTCAGTATGCAGCGCAGGCCGCGGTATGCGTATTTCATGCCCCAGACTCCAGGTGTGTGGCGCGTGCCATCACCCATTGTTTCAAAAATCCCAGGCGGTCCACACCGCTCAGGCCTGTGTTGCGTGCCCAGCGAGCCAGCTCAGAGGGGTGGGCAAACAGCAACTGTAAGCCATCGCAGACCGCATTCACGGGGCTGGCCCCCAATTTTCGCCGTCGCTCATACTGGCGCAGCAAAGCCCAGGCCCCGACACCGCTTTGCCGCCCGATCGGTCGGCGTTGCGCCAGCACCTCGACCAGGGCCTTCACGTCTTCCATGCCCAGGTTCAGCCCCAGACCGGCCAAAGGGTGGATGTTGTGCGCGGCATCACCCACCAGCACAAAACGCTGCCCCCCGGCCCACTCCCCGCACCAATGCCGGGCTTGCGCACTCTGCAAAGGCCAAAGGGCCCGCTCGCTGCTCAAATGCATCTCCCCCAGGGCATGGCCTGTGGCCTGTCCCAATGCGGCTTCCAAATCAGCGGCGCGGCTTTGCTGTTGCGCCAGGGCCCAATTCGCGGGCAGCGACCAGACCACCGAACTCTGGTGCGGGTCAGCCATGGGCAATAGGGCCAATATGGCCGCCTGATCGCCTTTGCCACTGAACCACTGCCGGGCACAGCCCTGATGCGCCGCGCCATGGCGCACCCGAAAGGCCAAAGCATGTTGAGGGTAGGGCTGGCGCTCAAACGGCACCCCCCAGTGGCGGCGCGTCTGGCTCGCGCGGCCCTCGCAAATGGCCGTCAGCTCGGCCTCCACAGGCTCAGTCAGCCAGCTCAGTTGGGGCAGGGCATGGGCCCGCTCACGCAGCAAAGCCTCCAGGGCACGCACCTCCACAATCCAGCTCAAGGCTGGCCCCGCTGTGGCCTCGAAGCTGACTTCACCGCCCGCATCGCCCCAAACGACCATGCGTTTCACCGGCCCCACATGGGCCGCATCGGGCCAGGCCCCCAGGCGCTCCAGCAACTGCCGGGCAGCGGCGTTCAGTGAGTAGGCGCGCACATCTTCCTGATGCGAGGCCTGGGCAGGCCCGGCCACCAAACCCATGCGCAGGCCCAGTGGCGCCAAAGCCAGGGCCAGGGTACAGCCGATGATGCCGTCGCCCCGAATCACGATGTCTAAAGGTTTGCCCATGGGGAGATTTTAGGGGGCGCCGTGCATGGCCCCGGTCTTTGCGACAATCACCCCATGAGTTCACAAGCCATCCTCTCCGAAATTTGGGTTTATCCCGTCAAATCATGCGCCGGCATCTCGGTGCGCCTATCGGCTCTGACCGAAACGGGCCTAGAGTGGGACCGCAGTTGGATGGTGGTCGATGCCGCTGGCCACATGGTCTCGCAGCGCGACCTCCCCGCCATGGCCCTGATTGCCCCGCGTTTGCGCGCTGGCGATGTGGTCTTGCGTGCCCCCGGCATGCTGGCGCTGCATCTGGCCCTCGATCAGGCCGAGGCCGCCACCCGGGTGGAGGTGTGGGGCCACACCATGCCGGCCTACGACATGGGCGATCTGGCGGCCCAATGGGTCACCGACTTTTTGGGGCAAACCCCCGCCGGTAGGGCCCTGGGGCCCTTGCGTCTGGCGCGTTTTGACCCCGAGCATCAGCGCCCGAGCGACCCCGCTTGGTCGCAGGGCCATGCGGGCCTCAACACCTTTGGCGATGGCTACCCCCTGCTCATCGTTGGCGCCGCCTCCTTGCAAGAATTCAATCGCCGCGCTCAGGCCATGGGCCGCGCCGCTGTCGAGATGCAACGTTTTCGCCCCAACCTCGTCATCGCCGGGCTGGAGCCCCATCAGGAAGACCGCTTGAGCCGTCTGGTCATACAGACCCCTCAGGGCCGGGTCGAGATCACCCCTGTCAAACCCTGTGTGCGTTGCACCATCCCCGACATCGACCCCGCCGACGGCGAAGTCGATTCGGCAGTCAATCCGGTCTTGCAGTCTTACCGTGCCGACGAGCGCATGAAGGGGGCCCTGACATTTGGCATGAACGCGGTCGTCAGCGCCGGTTTGGTCCCGGCCGCCTCCGACGACCCGGAGCCGCAATTGAGCGTGGGCATGGAGATCACTGTGCAATGACACTCTCATGACGTCGCAATAAGCCCACACACTGGCGCGCCCCGATGTGCCACCTCCTCCAGTCTGAAACCCTGCGCCAGACCGCTGGTCACGTCTGGCCATTCACCTTGGCCGCCGTGTACGGGCCTCGGACCCCCCCTCGTTAGAATAGAGTCTATTTCCTTTACAAAGAATCACCATGAGCCTCAAATGCGGCATTGTGGGTCTGCCCAACGTCGGCAAGTCCACCCTCTTCAACGCCCTCACCAAAGCCGGCATCGCGGCTGAAAACTACCCCTTTTGCACCATCGAGCCCAACACCGGCGTGGTGGAAGTGCCCGACCCGCGCCTGCAGCAACTGGCGCAGATCATCAGCCCCGAGCGCATCGTCCCGGCCATCGTCGAGTTTGTCGACATCGCCGGCCTGGTCGCCGGGGCCAGCAAGGGAGAAGGCCTGGGCAACCAGTTTCTGGCCCACATCCGCGAGACCGACGCCATCGTCAACGTCGTGCGTTGTTTTGAAGACCCCAACATCATTCACGTCGCGGGCAAAGTCGACCCCATCGCCGACATTGAGGTCATCCAGACCGAGCTCTGCCTGGCCGATCTGGGCACCCTGGAAAAAGCCCAACAGCGCTACGCCAAAGCCGCCAAAAGCGGCAACGACAAAGAAGCCACCAAGATGGTTCAGCTTCTGGCCAAGGTCCAGCCGGTGCTCGATCAGGGCAAGCCGGTGCGCACCCTGGAGCTCAGCGCCGAAGAGCGTGCCCTGCTCAAGCCCCTGTGCCTCATCACCGCCAAGCCCGCCATGTTTGTCGGCAACGTCAGCGAAGACGGGTTTGAGAACAACCCGTTTCTGGCCCGCCTGCAAGAGTACGCCAAAGGGCAAAACGCCCCCGTGGTGGCGATTTGCGCCAAGATCGAGGCCGACATGTCCGAGATGAGCGACGACGACAAAGCGATCTTCCTCGAAGAAATGGGGCAGACCGAGCCCGGCCTGAACCGTTTGATTCGCGCCGCCTTCAAACTGCTGGGCTTACAGACCTACTTCACCGCCGGGGTCAAAGAAGTTCGAGCCTGGACCATCCACATCGGCGACACCGCCCCACAGGCCGCTGGGGTCATCCACGGCGACTTCGAGCGGGGCTTCATCCGCGCCCAGACCATCGCCTTTGACGACTACATCGCCCACAAAGGCGAGCAGGGCGCCAAAGACGCGGGCAAGATGCGCGCCGAAGGCAAGGAATACATCGTCAAAGACGGCGATGTCATGAACTTCCTCTTCAACGTCTGAACCCGACAACCTGTCGCATTTCTTCCATTTTTGCAACACATTGTCTTGACCTGTCGCACTGGGTCACATTAACTCAGAATATGTCGCAAAAATCCAAAAAATGAGACATGTCAAACTGGCGTGCCGATCAACCGTTCAACGAACTGCCCCCGCTACCCCCACCTGCAGAGGTAGAGACACGCCCGGTTCTTAAACAATGCATCGCATCCCGATCGGCATTGGCAGAACTCAAGCAAGCCGCCGAACTGATCCCCAATCAGGGGGTGCTGATCAATGCCTTGCCGCTGCTGGAGGCACAAGCCAGCTCCGAGATCGAGAACATCGTCACCACGACCGATCGATTGTTTCAGTATCAGAGTCTGTCTGAACAGGCAGATCCAGCCACTCGCAAAGCGCTGCGTCACAGCCATGCTTTGCGAGAGGGCCATGGCGTGCTCAGGCAGGCCCCTTTGGGCACCCGCATGGCAGAACAGATTTGCACCCGCATCAAAGGCGTCGAACTAGAAACACTTGTTTGAGGTGACCCGTGACCAAGCGGCCTATGCCAGCCGCTAGGGGGGCATGGCGTCTGAGGTCGGTACAAGCTTGCACCCATTGACCCTGATTCAGGATTTTGCGTTTCTTTGTGAGGCAACCCGCCAAGGCGGTCTTATGGTTTTTTTATCCCGACAGAAAAACTGGTCGTGCCCGAGGTGCGTGTAGAAATTGACAACCCGGATGGGCCGGTGAGCGCATAAACCGCGCTGATGTTCCCAGGTGGATGACATAGCGTGGAAAATCCAGCCCAGGGTTTGTCGATGTCGATTGAGCAGACGGGGTTTGTCGCAGGGTCATCAAAATTGATTGACATCGTGTTGGTGCCGGTGAAATATGAATTTCCTGAATCCACGGACGATGTGAACAACCAAGTGCCATTGAGCTGTCCAAAAGACCCGATGCTTGCTTTCTCCACGCCCACCATCATCCCATTGACACTCAGGCTCGGGAAGTTGGCAAATTGAGCCGCCACCATCATTTTGGAATGACGTTCGGAAAACAAAAATTCACCCACTTTATTGCCGCCATAGTGCAGGTCAAGCCGGTTGTGGCTGCCTAGGCTGAAAGTGCCGTTATAAGAACTCGCCTGGCTCATGGGGGCGAAGGTTTGTGAGGTGCAAGGTGTGGCATCGCTCAAATCACCTCTGGCGCATAAATTCCATGTGCCAATGGCGTTAATCCTCAGTGTGGCTGGTTCGGCGGTGCAAAGCAACGGTGTTCCAGTGCAACTGTGAACCATGATGACGTTGTAAAAGCCCTGAATTTGTGTGAAGTTGGCGTTCAGGTTGGACATCCCCACCATTGGATAATCGACCGGTATTTGTGATGTGCCGATCAATTCAGAGACCATGCCCACCATGAGCGTATTGTCAAACTTGATGTTCTTGCCTTTGAATGGAGAGGTGTAGCTTTTGTCTATGCTGTCATAGCTCAATAGCACCGACCTGGTCGTTGCATCGCGCAGATTGCCGGGTGCAGAGGTCAATACTGAATAGTTCATTTGGCTGTTGTCAGCGCTCCAATCCACCCTGTTCAGTTCGCCCAGAGGCGTGACTGCAAAAAATGACCCCGGATCATTCGGAAAGGTCGTACCCCCACCACCTGTGCCACTGCTGCCGCAATTCACGGCGCCACCACCGATCAATTGGGCGTCACACCCCCCACCGCCGCCGCCACCGCAAGCACTCAAGATCAGCGTGGCCGCCAATAACAGGCCATGAATAGACAGCTTCATGAGGGCATCCTTTTGCACAAATCGTTTTCTATCGTGATCACGCTGGGGTAGGCCCACAGCTTCGTATTAGAGGCATCCACGGCCGTGCCCACCAAACCACCCACCACGGCATTTCCGACGCTGGCCGGGTTGACGCCCGGGTACTGATACACCCCGTACTCTCCAGTGACCGAGCTGTAACAAGCCACCCGCAAAGGGGCCGAATCACGCAGAATCATGCGCGTCTGGGGCGCCTGGAAGTTCCAGCGCCCTTTGCTATTGCTCACCTGGCAATCGGCCGCCACCGGTCGGCCTTTGCACATCACCTGCACGGTCACCGCCTGATCGGCCCCGGTCAGTATGCTGGCGCAGCCCGCCATCACGGCACAAAGCCCCGCCAAAGTCAGGGGGCGGGGCTGCCAACGGGAATAGGGTGTAGACGGTTTCACGGGGCTTATCCTTTGGTCATTCCCCATGCAATAAGCAAGCCACATGCCACCCCCAACGGTCTCTTTTGCATCCTTTGGTACTTAAATAGATAAAGATCGGAAGGGCCGCGCGGCCTTCGGGCGGCAAAAAATCGCCATCGGTCAAAAAAAACCCCTCCGCATCGGGAGGGGTCAGATGGCACCGTGGCCGTCAAATCACTTCACATAGTCGGAAACCACCTTCCAGCGGCCTTCCTGAATTTGCGACAGGCGCGATAAATCATTGCCCAGTCGCTTGGTGGCGGTAAAGCTCAGCGGGGGGCTGCCGAAAATATCACCCTGGAAGGTCATGCCGTCCATGGCCTTGATGAAGGTCTCATGCGTCAAATTCTTGCCGGCCTTGCCCGCTGCCGTGGCAAAGTGCATCACAGCCTGATAGCCGTAGACCGAAAACACCGTCGGGTCTTCGTTGAACATGGTTTTGTACTTGTTGGCCCAGAAGCGGATGGGCTGCGAAGCCTCGTCCAGATACGGGTGTTGAGAAGTCATCGCGGCATACAGGCCGTTCATGGCCGGGCCACCCAGCTTATGGATCAGGTCGGTGTAGGCGGCTGAAGAACCCAAAAAGACCGGGTTGAACCCTGTTTTGCGCGATTCAGCAATCGTGCCCACCGTCTCGCGAATGATGGTGCCCAGCACCACCATCTCGCAGCCGGCCGATTTCAGGCGCGCCACCTGAGAAGAAAAATCTGTCGCACCGCGCTTGTAGGTGGTCTTTTCCGTGAACTCCATCCCGATCGCTTTCAGGCCGGCTTCCCCGCCGCGCAAAATCTCCAGACCGAACTCGTCGTCTTGGTAGATCGTGCAAATCTTCTTCAGGTTCTGCTCTTTCACCAGCTTGGCCGTCGAGAGGCGAATCTGGTCGTAGTAGGTGGCGGCAAAGGCATATTTCAGCGGGTGGAAGGGGTCAAACATCTCACGCGCCGCCGTGACGGGGAAGAAGTTGATGACGTTCTTGCTGAACTGCACCGGCATCGCCGCCAAGTTCTGCGCCGTGCCGATGTGGCCGATCATGGCAAAAATCTTGTCCTGGTTGACCAATTTTTGGGCCGCCAGCACAGCCCGCTTCGGGTCATAGCCCGAGTCTTCTACCTTCAGGCTGATCTTGCGGCCATTCACGCCGCCTTGCTCGTTCAATTCATCGACAGCCAGCAGCATGCCCATGCGCACCTGCTTGCCAAATCCGGCCAAGGGGCCGGAGAGGTCTTGTATCGAACCCACCGTCAGGGTGTCTTTGCCCACCCCTTGCTGGGCCAGGGCGGCGGTGCTGATGGCCAGCGCCGACACCAGGGTCAACATTGATTTTTTCATCTCATTCATCTCCTTCAAGTAAAACAGTTGGTGCAAAAGTCTTCAGGCCCTGTACATGGCCTCGATCTGGGCCGCATACTTTGACTCGACCAATTTGCGCTTGAGCTTCATGGTCGGGGTCAACTCTTCGTCCTCGGCACTGAGTTGCGTGTCGAGCAGGAAAAACTTCTTGATCTGCTCAACCCGGGCAAACTGCTTGTTCACCCGGTCCAGCTCGGTTTGAATCAGCGCCTGGACCTCAGGCGCACGGGTCAAAGAGGCATAGTTGCTGAACGGCACATCGGCATCCTGGGCAAATTTCTCCACGTTTTCCTGATCGATCATGATGATCGCCACCAAAAAGGGTTTGCGGTCGCCGATCACCACCGCATCAGTGATATAGGGCGAGAACTTCAGCTCGTTTTCCAACTCGCTGGGCGTGATGTTTTTGCCTCCTGCCGTGATGATGATGTCTTTCATCCGGTCGGTGATGCGGAAAAACCCTTCATCATCCACCATACCCACATCCCCCGTGTGCAACCAGCCATCGGCGTCTATGGTTTCCGCCGTTTTTTCGGGCAAATTTAAATAGCCTTTGAACACATTGGGGCCGCGCACCAAAATCTCCTGGGTGGCGGGGTCTAGCCTCACCTCATTGAAGCGGGCGGCCTGCCCGATCGACCCTGGCTTGATCCGCTCGGGCCGTATGCCGGTGGCCGCACCGCAGGTCTCGGTCATGCCCCAGGCCTCCAGCATGGGCACCCCCAGCGCCAAATACCACTTCACCAGCTCGGGCGAGATCGGGGCTGCACCGGTGACCAGATAGCGGGCGCGGTGTATGCCGATCAGTCGCCGCACATTGTTCAGGGCCACCCAGCGGGCCAGCATGAATTGCACCCGCAAGCCCCAGGTCACTGCCTGCCCGTCCAGTACCCGGTCAGCAATTTTTTGGCCCACCCCGATGGCCCAGGCGTAGGCCGCCTGTTGCAAGGGGCTCGATTCCTTCAGGGCAATCATCACCCCCGAATAAAACTTCTCCCACACGCGCGGCACGGCAGTGAACACGGTGGGGGCGATTTCGCGCACATTCTCGGGCACCGTCTCGGGGTTTTCGACAAAATTGAGCACGCAGCCGGTGTAGAGAGAAAAATACTCACCCCCCATGCGCTCGGCAATGTGGCACAGCGGCAAAAAACACATGCATTCGTCGTTTTCGTCGCGCGCGATGATGGTGTTGTAACCCCGGGCGGTGTAGGTGAGGCCATGGTGTGTGTGCATCGCCCCTTTGGGCTTGCCGGTGGTGCCCGAGGTATAGACCAAAATCGCCAGATCTTCAGGGCGGGTGGCCGCCACCCTTTGCGACAAGGCTTGCGGGTGTTGCGCCAAATGCCTGCGGCCCCTCTCGCGCAGTTCGTCCAGGCCCATCACCATCGGGTCTTTCAGCCCATGCAGGCCCTTCATGTCAAACACGATGATGTGCCGCAACAAAGGCAGCTCGTCGCGCACCTCCAGCGCCTTGTCCAGCTGCTCGTCGTCCTCCACAAACAGCACGGTGGTTGACGAGTCGGCACACAAATACTGCACCTGCGATGCCGCGTCCGTGGGGTATATGCCGCTGCTCACCCCGCCGCAACTCAGCACCGCCAGGTCAGCCAGCACCCATTCGATCCGGGTGTTGCACAAGATAGATGCCGTCTCTCCCGGGGCCAAACCCAAATCCAGCAGGCCATGGCCCATCTCGCGCACCGCCTCGCCGGTTTGGGCCCAGGTCAGGGCACGCCACAGCCCCAATTCCTTTTGTCGCAACCACACCTTGGGGCCCCGGGCCTGAACTGCGTTCCAGAACATGGTGCCCACGGTGTCGCCTTCCAGCACGCGCTCGCTGCGTGATTGGAGGTGGGTCAAATTCCACAAATTGCTCATTGCATCACCGCCAGGTCTTCTTTTTCTTCCAGCGCCGGTCGGCCCGCACGCCTTGTTCCTTCAGGCCGAGGTAAAACTCCTTGATGTCTTCCTTCTCGCGCAGGCGCTCACAGGTGTCTTCCATCACGATGCGGCCATTCTCCAGCACATAGCCATAGTCGGCGGCGTTCAGGGCCATATTGGCGTTTTGCTCCACCACCAGCAAAGTGGTGCCGCGCTCGCGGTTGATGCGCACCACCATCTCAAAGATTTCCTTGGTCAGTTTGGGGCTCAGGCCCAGGCTCGGCTCGTCCAGCATGATCATCTTGGGGGCAGCCATCAAGGCCCGGCTGATCGCCAGCATCTGCTGCTGCCCGCCCGACAAGAGGCCGGCTTCCTGGTCGGCGCGTTCTTGCAAAATCGGGAAATAGGCGAACACCGCCTCCATATCGCGCGCTACCGCATCGCGGTCGCTGCGGGTGTAGGCCCCCATCAGCAGGTTATGCCGCACCGTCAGCAGCGGAAACACCTCGCGCCCTTCGGGCACATGGACCAGCCCCTTTTGCACCACCTGTGCCGGGTCTTGGGCGGTAATGTCCTCGCCCTCAAACTCAATGCTGCCCTTGCGTGGGTCCAGGATGCCGCTGATGGTCTTGAGGATGGTCGACTTGCCCGCGCCGTTAGACCCCAGCACCGTGGCTATCTCGCCCTCGCGCACCTTCAGGCTCACCCCTCTGATGGCCCGGATGGGGCCATAGGCGCTCTCCACGTTAGAGAGTTTGAGCACCACCCGGCGCTCGTCAAACGCGTCTTTCATGACGCCCCCCCGCCCGTGTGGGCCTTGGGTCGCCGCAAATCGGCCACTTCGCCCGCCGACCCCAAATACGCCTCGATCACTCCGGGGTGGTTTTGCACCTCGCTGGCCGAGCCCATGGCCAGCACTTCCCCCTGGCTCATGGCCAGCACCCGGTCCGAGACTTTGGACACCAGACCCATGTCATGCTCAACCATCAGCACGGTGATGCCCAGCAGGTTCTTGATGTCATCGATCCAGTAGGCCATGTCCTCGGTTTCTTCCACGTTCAGGCCGGAGGAGGGCTCATCCAGCAGCAGCAAGCGCGGCTCGGTGCTCAGCGCCCTCGCCAGCTCAACCACCTTGCGCACCCCGTAGGGCAAACCGGCGACCATGCTGTCGCGGTAATGTTGCAAACGGAGGAAATCAATCACTTCCTCCACTTTCTCGCGCGCCTCGATCTCGGCATGTCGCGTGGCCGGGGTGAACATCAACTGACTCCAAAACCCGGTTTGACGATGCCGGTGGCGGCCGATCATCAGGTTTTGCAGCACCGTGGCGTGTTCAAACAGCTCGATGTTCTGAAACGTGCGTGCGATGCCCAACTGCGCCACCTCGTGCGGCGCCACCTCGGCCATCGCTCGCCCCTCAAACAGCACCTCGCCCTCGGTCGGGGCATAGATGCCGCTGATCAGGTTGAACACCGTGGTTTTGCCTGCCCCGTTGGGGCCAATCAGCGTGAAAACCTCCCCCGGGCGCACCTCAAAACTGACGCGGTTCACCGCCGTCAGCCCGCCAAAGCGCACCGTCAGATTTCGCGCCGACAAAAGCACCGATTCGCTCATTTCAATCGATCCGATTTCTGGAAACTTTTCTGCCGCTTGAACATGCCCTGGCGGTAAAAAGGAAACAGCTGCAGCCAGGCGCGCACTTTCAGCCAGCGGCCATACAGGCCCATGGGCTCAAAGAGCACAAAGCCGATCAGCACCACGCCATAAACCACCGCCTGCAAGCCAGGGGCTTGCGCGATCACATCGGGCAAGAACTCCTTGCCCAGCGAAATCAGCTGCGGCATGGTGATCAGGAACAAGGCCCCCAAAAAGGCCCCGTGGATCGAGCCCAATCCACCAATCACCACCATCAGCAGCAAATCGATCGATTGCAAGACATTGAACTGATCGGGGCTGATGAACTGCAATTTGTGCGCATATAAAGCGCCGCCCAAACCCGCCAGGGCCGCCGAAATCATGAAGCTCAGGGTCTTGTAATAGGCCAGGTGGATGCCCATGCTCTGGGCCGAGATCTCCGAGTCTCTGATCGCCACAAACGCCCGACCGGTGGGGCTGCGCAAAATATTGATCACGGCCAGCGTGCACAGCACCGTCACCACCAGACACACCCCATAAAAACCGCTTTCGCTCTCTATGGTGAGGCCGCCCAGATCCATGGCCCCCACATGCTTGCCCGCGTTGCCGCCGGTCACGCTCTCCCAGCGGGCCAAGGCCTCTTCCACAATGAAGCCAAAGGCCAGCGTGGCGATGCCCAGGTAAATGCCCTTCACCCGCAGCGCGGGCAGCCCGACCACTGCGCCCACGGCCGCCGACAAACCGGCCGCAGCGGCCAGCGACAAAGGCAGGGGCCAGCCCATGCCGGCCAGCACCGCCTCGGTGTAGGCCCCCACGCCCAAAAAGGCCGCGTGCCCTATCGAAAACAGCCCGGTGAACCCGGCCAGTACCATCAGGCCCAGCCCCACCACGCCATAAATCAGCACAAAGGTCAGCTGCGCCAACCAGTACTCGTCCAGCAGCCACGGCGCAGCCACCAAAAAAAGCAGCAACAGCCCGTACCAAAACACATGGCCGCCGTGCTTGGCCAGCCGGATGTCCTGGTCGTAATCGGTTTTAAAGATGAATCTCATGGCGACAGTTCAAACCTTTTTGCGCATGGTTTCACCAAACAAGCCGTTGGGCTTGAGCGCCAGCATCAAGAGCACCACCACATAGGCGGCCACATCCTTGAAGCCTTCGGGCAAATAAAAGCCCGCCAGCGCCTCGACCACCCCGATGATCATCCCGCCCACAATCGCCCCTGGCAGGCTGGTGAAGCCACCGACCACCGCGGCCGGAAAGGCTTTCAGGCCGATCAAGCCCATATTGGCGTGCACAAAGGTGATGGGAGCCAGCAACAGGCCGGCCACGGTCGCCACGGCGGCCGCCAAGGCCCACACCAGTCCATTGAGGCGTTTGACCGGAATGCCCATGTAATAGGCCGCCAACTGGTTTTGAGAAGAGGCCTGCATCGCAATGCCCACTTTGGAGCGGCTGAACACCCAATAAAGCGCCAGACAGAGCAAAGCCGTGCAGCCCAGCACCATGACCTGGCTGGCACCCACCACCACGCCGCCCCACTCGTAAGTGATGTCCTTGTACGGGGCTGCAAAGGCATGGGTGTCGGTGCCGATGTTCGGAATCATGGTCACCAGACCACGCGCCACATACCCCAGGCCAAAAGTCAGCATCACCACCGAGAACGCAGGCTGGCCCAGAATAGGGCGTATCACGGCCTTCTCAATCAGCCAACCCGCCAGAGCCATCACAAGTAAAGCCACGGGCACGGCCAACACATAGGCCAGACCCAGACCATCAATCAGCGCCAGGCCGCAAAACGCCCCCAGCATCATCAATTCGCCTTGTGCGAAGCTGACCGTTTCGGTGGCCTTGTAAATCAGCACGAAACCCAGTGCAATCAAGCCATAGATGCAACCTTGGGCCAGCCCACTGAAAACCACCTGCAACTCTTGCATGCTCTCCCTCTGTGTCGTTATAGGGCCCGCCCATCGGCGCAATTCAACCCGCTTGCCGACAACCCGGTCATCGGCAATTGAGGGGGGATTTTCCCGATGAGGGGGCACTGCGCCATGTGGGGAAACCCTGCCCCCTGCCCGCCACCGGGGTCTAAAACGGGTTTTCCCTCTGAAAATTCACGGACAGACCATGGCCAAAAAGCGCTTCGGTGCGTCTTTTCGCCGCCTAAAATGACCCTAGAAAAAAGAGGACTAAATGCCCGATCCAGCTTCATTCCCAGAACGCACCCCCCTGACGGGTGCGCTCGGGCGCTTTCGCGTGCTCGACCTGACCCGGGTGCGCTCCGGCCCCACCTGTGTGCGCGTGCTGGCCGATTTCGGGGCCGACGTCATCCGCATTGAGTCGCCCCCCGGCCTCGACCCCACCCAAGGCACCCTGGGCACCCGCGACAGCTCCGACGCCCTCAACCTGCATCGCAACAAACGCTCCATCACCCTCGACCTGAAACAAGCCCATGCTCAGCGCATCTTGCATCGTCTGGTTCAAGGGGCCGATGTGGTGGTAGAAAACTACCGGCCCGACGTCAAGCAGCGCCTCGGCCTCGATTACGCCACACTCAGCGCCATCAACCCGCGCATCATCCTGGCCAGCATCTCGGGCTTCGGCCAGGACGGCCCCTACCAAAAACGCCCCGGCTTTGACCAAATCGCCCAAGGCATGGGCGGCCTGATGTCCATCACCGGTCACGAGGGCCAGGGCCCGGTGCGGGCCGGCATCGCAGTGGCCGATTCCGGCACCGGCTTGTATGCGGCCATCGGCGTGCTGACGGCATTGCTCGAGCGCGAACAATCGGGCCGTGGCCAATGGGTCCAGGCCAACCTGCTCTCGACCATGATCGCCCTGTGTGACTTTCAGGCGGCCCGCTATCTGATCGACGGGGTGGTGCCCCCTCAAGCCGGCAACGATCATCCGGTTTCCACACCCATGGGGGCCTTTCGCTCCTCCGATGGCTACTTCAACCTGGGCGTGGGCAACACCCAACAATTCCGCATCCTGTGCGACCTCATCCAGCGCCCTGATTTGCGCGATCACCCCGACTATCAGGCCAACGCCGGGCGGCTCAAAGACCGTGCCTTGCTGGCCGCTGAATTGGGTCTGGTGTTCCAGCAGCGCACCACCCGAGAGTGGGTCGAATTGCTCAATGGCGCAGGTGTGCCTTGCGGGCCGATCTACGACATGCAAGAGGTGTTTCAAGACCCCCAGGTTCAGCATTTGCCCACCACCACCACCCTCAGCCACCCCCGGCGCGGGCCCATCCGGGTGCTCAACCAACCCGTCATCCTCTCTCGCACACCGGCCCAGGTCACCCAAACCCAGTGCGAGCCGGGCGAACACAATCGCCCCATCCTGTCTGAACTCGGTTTCACCGAATCGGACATCGAGCAATTCAAACAACAGAAAGTCATCTGACCATGAGCTCTACCGCAGCCGCCATCGGCACCATCCACCTGCACAAGCAAGGCCATATCGGCACCATCGTGTTCGACAACCCGTCCAAATTCAACGCCATGAATTACGACATGTGGACCGGCTTGCCACGCCTCATCCAAGACTGCGTGGACGATCCTGACATTCGGCTCATCGTGCTCACCGGCGCGGGTGAAAAAGCCTTTGTCTCAGGGGCTGACATCTCGCAATTCGGCGAGCGCCGCAACGGAGGCGACGCCGCCGAAGAGTACAACCGTGCCACCGAGGCCGCTTACGCCAGCGTGCTCGACTGCCCCAAGCCCACCCTGGCCAAGATCAGGGGCATTTGCATGGGCGGCGGCCTGGGCCTGGCCCTCAATTGCGACGTGCGCATCTGCGCCAGCGACGCCAAATTCCGCATGCCTGCGGGCCGTTTGGGTTTGGGGTATGGCATGGCCGGCATACAGCGCTTCATCGAGGTATTTGGCCATGCCCACACCGCCGACCTGTTCTTCAGCGCCCGCATCTTCGGGCCTGCTGACGCCCACCACATGGGCTTGGTCAAACAGGTGTTCGAGCTCGATGCCTTCGAAGCCGGAGTGCAGGCCTATGTCCAGCAAGTGTGCGAAAACGCACCGCTCACCCTGGCCGCCGCCAAGCGCGCCATCCTCGAGTTGCGCAAAGACCCGGCCCAGCGTGACCTGGCCCTGGTGCAACAAATGGTGCAAGCCTGCTTTGCCAGCGAAGATTACAAAGAGGGTCGTCTGGCTTTTGCAGAAAAGCGAACCCCGCGCTTTCAGGGGCGCTAAGCACCCCCCACGTCTGGGTCCTTCAACCCGCCGCTTCACAGGCCACAGAGGGGCTGGCTTGGCGGGTTGAATGGTAAAAATTAAAAATTTGATAAATAAACACAAATTTTTTAAAAATGGTATGATATTTACCTCAGGGAAAAACCCTTCGTTGTTTAGATCGGTCGACACCCCATGGGGAAACTCACCACTGATGCGCTGTCCGGCAAAAAGGTTCTGGTCCTTGATCAGGACCCCGCACGCTTACAGGAACTGAAGCAAATCCTCGAAGAACAATCCATGGTGTTCCACCAGGCGGGGAACCTGCAATCGATGGTGGAAAAGGCGGTGTTCTTCAAGCCCCACATCTGCATATTCAGTCTGAACGTCAAAGACGCAGACCCGCAAAGCGTGGGCGATATGCTCTCGGCCAACCCCTCCACCGCGCGCATCCCCATCATCTACCAGGCCGATATTCACTCGCTTTTGTCGGCATACACCAATCACCTCGGTGGCAAAGCCCACCGTTTTGAGTTCATCACCTGGCCCTACAACCGCCACGAAATCCTATTGCGCCTCTCGCTCATCGTCCATGGTTCAAGGGTAGAAGACGCGGCACCGGCCGACGAAGAGTTCTCGTGCGAGATCAATGCCCAAAGCTCGCGTTTTGACAAGATCATTTTCAACGCCGCCCACAAAATCATTCGACGCCACCTCAGCGACACGCCGCCCATGACGCAGATGGCCAAAATGGTCGGAACCAACACCAAACGCCTCAGTGAAACATTCCGTCGCGTCTGCAACATGACCGTCTACCAGTACATCATCGAAGTCAAGATGGGCGTGGCCGAGCAGATGTTGCGTGAAACCAACCTCGACATCAGCGATATTTCAGCAGATTTGGGCTACTCCACACAGGCCAACTTCTCCACGGCCTTCAAGCACAAATTTGGCGTCTCTCCCAGGGCCTTTCGCAAGAGCCCCTTACCCCCTTTAGAGCCGGCACAGGCAGTGCGTGAGCTGGTTCGAAGAAAACGGGTCGGACGCTCTGCTGAGCTGAGAACCGTTGCCTGATTCAGACAGATGCAATTCCGAAAATCAAATAATTCGCCAAAATCAAAAATTTCGTGTAGACTATCAAAAATTGAAAGTCAGCACCGTCTGAGAATGTTCACATCACGACAAAAGAAGGCTTGAAAGTGCGAATCAATGGTCTTAAAAAGAGCTTGTTTTGCCATGTTTCAACCCAACCCGTGGCAGGCTGCGGTGGGTTTGAAGCAGATTCAAGTTTGTCGCGCCTTCAGGGGCGTGGCTTGTTGATGAGTTCAAGCGCTTCAATTTGTTTCAACAATTTCATTCTTCTCTGAAGATAGGAAAACCGAATGGCTCGAAAAATCTCGAATAAATCTAGGTCGGATACATGCGCAGTTGCTTTCACGCACACTGAAAGTATGGCCTGAGTCATTTAATGCAATCGTATCAAAAAATCAGCAAACCCTCATCCCGCGAACAGGAAAATCAAATGGCTAAAACTCCCGTGAACAAGACCGATAAGGACATCCTTCAGGCTGCCAATGCGCTGGCTGCCAAGGCAGTGGCAACTCCCCTGGTGTCTGCTGCAGAGCAGGTGCCTATGAAAAAATCGGTTGAGGCTGATTTGTTGGGCAAGAAAAAAGCCGTTGAGGCCGAAGCTGAAGAGAAAACTGTCGTCATTGACGATCAATCACCCGCGCTAGATGCTGTGGTGGATTCGGGTGCGGGTCAGGTTTCTGATGTTGTTTTGGCTCAAGCTTCTGGGACTGCGCCTACGCCTGCGCCTGCGCCTGTTACTCCCGTGGTTGCACCTGCTGCTGGTTTGAGCGGTGGGGTAATTGCAGCTGGTGTTGTGGGGGCGGCTGCTCTTGGGGGTGGCGGCGGTGGGTCATCTTCGCCTGCTGTTGCTGTAATACCAGTCACCTCATTGGCCGATGCTATTACGCTTGTGAAAAGCTCAAATGCTCTTCCTGCTGCGCGGACATATGCCCTGGCTGACGGTACGGCAAGCGCGGGTTCGCTTACTGCTGACCAAGGCGCTCGTCTTGCCACACTCATTGCTGGTAAGTCCTCTGGTGCGGCAACTATCACTTATTCATTGACTGACTCAGCAGCGAATCTGGCTGCGGCTACTTCTTCGGTTGTTGCCTCTGCCACAGCAATCACGGTAAGCTCAGGTGCCACTGTGTCGATTTTGAATGCACTTGACGCTCTTAGTTCTGCGCCAATCACAGCTTCAATCGCCGGAGATGCGGCAACTTTGGCCGGATTAACCGCTGGCTCTAATGCGTATACATGCACACTAAGTGCGGGGGCGGCTTCGGCTTCTGATCTTTTGGCTGTAGATGCTGCTACAACCGTCGCTGTCAATGCTGCCGCGGTTTCAACTATCACAGGAACGGCTGCGAGCATTGCGTCTGCTGTTGCTGCTTCGGGTATTACTCTTTCGGGATCATATGATGTGAGCGTGAGTGGTACGGCCACAGTAGCTCAGGTTAATGCAATCGATGCGGCAACTACTGGGGTGGTAACTGCAACGCTGTCAGGCACTGCTACTCAATTGGCGTTACTGAATGCGGGAAGTAACGCTTATTCGATTACAGTCTCGTCGGGGGGGGCAACGGCGACTGAATTGCTAGCTATAGACGCTTCAACGTCGATTGCTGTTGACGCTCGCGCAGTGACCTCGGTTTCGGGCTTGGCTAGTGATGTAGCTACTGTTATCTCTTCAACGGGCCTGACATTGTCCGAGTCATATGCAATCACTGTTACATCCGGTGCAACAGTCAATTACCTCAACGCGTTTGACGCTGCCACCACAGGAATTGTTACTGCTAGCATTTCTGGAACGGCATCCGCATTGGCCGCTTTGAATGCTGGTTCAAACGCTTACACGGTGACAGTTTCTGCTGGAACTGTTGCCGCTTCTGATCTGTCCGCAATTGATGCTGCAACCACCGTTCAAGTCAGTGCAACTGCAGTGACTGGTATTACAGGTACCGCCTCTCAAGTCTACGCAGCAATTGCCTCAACTGGGATAGCGCTTTCCGGTTCGTACACGGTCAACATCGCTGGAGGAGCAACTGTTGCACAAGCAAATGCAGTTGACGCACTTACCACTGGCGCAATCACTGCGACGATTTCCTCAACGGCTTCTGATTTGCTCACCCTGACTGGAACGAACAACAACTATGCGTTGGTTGTAACTGATGCCCAGACTGGTGCTGCTGGAGTCACTGCCCTCAACAGCATCGATGCAAAAACCGTAGGTGTGGTTTCGGCCATCATCTCCGGTACCGATACTGAATTGGCTGCCTTGACGGGAACAGGTAATGAATATACTGCCACCGTGACTGGGGCTGTCACTGCAGCCAACTTGAGCCTTATTGATGCTGCAACTACTTTGGCTGTTGATGCTTCCGGCGTAACCCAGATCAGTGGTTCAATTTCCGCCATCAACACTGTGATTAGTGCGGCGGGCATCACCAAGCCAACCAATTGGAATGCTGTTCTCACTGACACATCCGCTGCGGCGTCTGCAATTAGTGCTATCAATACCAGCAATGGAACAGGAACAGTCAACGCTTCTACAGTTACCACTGTAACTGGAACTGGTTCGGAAGTTGCTGCGCTGGCGGGTGAGGCTGGTGTGACTATGGCAGCCAACTGGGCTGCAACCGTTTCTGGCACTGCTACTGTTGCTCAGTTAATTACCATAGACGCAGCAAATGGTAATGGGATAATCACGGCAACTGTTAGCGATACAGCTGCGAACCTAGTGACTTTGACAGCACTAGGTGCTGTTAATAACTACACAGTCACTGCAACTGGAGCCACCACAGTGGCGCAAGCCAATATTATTGATGGCATCACAAGCGGCGTGGTTACAGCCTCGATCAGCGACTCTGCTTCCAATTTGACAGCTCTAAATGCTGGTGCTAATAACTATAGCATTACGATCACTGGTACTACAGCTACCGCCGCTCAACTGAATACCATTGATGCTGCAACCACCGCTGCAATCGACGTGTCTAACTTAACTAGCGTGACTGGATTGTGGTCAGACTTCACCACATTGTCCAGTACAACCGGAATTGGCGCTGGTACTTGGACGGCAAACTTTGGGGTGCTCAATGCAGCAACTGATGTGACGGCTTTGAATGGCTTGGATTCATTGACCAGCGGCGTCTTGACTGCTTCATTATCAGGTACGGCTACTCAGCTGACCGCGTTGACTGGTACAGGTAATGCATACACATTAACAGTCACCTCAACCACTGTCGCGGCGTCTGATTTGTTGGCACTAGATGATAAAACAACAGTGGCAGTTGATGCTTCAGCTGCGACAACGATTACTGGCACTGCCGATGAATTGTTGTCCTTGGCTGCTGCAAAAACAGCTGGGACGATCACCCTGAACAACTGGGCAGCCTCTGTGACAGATCGTAACTTGACTGTAGCTGAAGCGAACACCCTTGATGCTGCCAATGGAACGGGGGTATTGACTGCCACGGTCGCGTCAGGAACCTTGGGAGCGCTTGGTGCT
>JACCDW011516355.1_pt1 | contig 94751 bp, 91 predicted proteins | sample 7449781 | NCBI WGS metagenome assembly JACCDW01 (sample SAMN15323449, study PRJNA562643) | freshwater metagenome | isolation source: river surface water | place: USA:Blue River Watershed | collected 2017-08-18
GAGTCCATCAAGGACGACGCAGGCATCATCCCCGCCGCTTCGACCATCGACGGTACTGATGTCAAGCGTACCCGTACCGCCATCGGTTACAAAGTCGGCTTCTAATCCCCACGCTAGCGCAAGCTAGTCAAGGATTAAAACCCTCAAACCCTGCCACGGCAACGTGGCAGGGTTTTTATTTGTGCGTGAAATTCAAGAGGTTAAGCTTCTACTCTGGAGGCCCCCATGGAAACCAAGTGGTTGGAAGATTTTGTCAGTCTGGTCGAGACACGCAGTTTCAGTCGCTCGGCGCAACTGCGCCATGTGACGCAACCGGCGTTCTCAAGGCGCATTCAGTCACTGGAGGCTTGGGCGGGTACCGACCTGGTGGATCGGTCGTCCTATCCCATGCGCCTGACCCCGGCGGGCGAAACTTTGTACCCGCAGGCCCTGGAAATGCTGCAGGCCCTTCAAGGGACGCGCGCCATGCTGCGTACCCATGCCTCAGCGGGCCTCGATGTGATTGAGTTTGCGATCCCGCACACCTTGGCGTTCACGTTTTTTCCGGCATGGGTGTCTGAGTTGCGTGAAGGCTTTGGGCCACTGAAAAGTCGCCTCATGGCTTTGAATGTGCATGATGCTGTGCTGCGCTTGATTGAAGGCAATTGCGATTTGTTGATCGCCTATCACCACGCCTCGCAACCTCTGGCCCTTGATGCCGAGCATTACGAGGTGACCAGTCTGGGGCAGGAAGTGCTTGCGCCCTATTCAGCCCCCGACGAAGCGGGGTTGCCACGATTTCCATTGCCGGGCACGCGTGAGCATGCTTTGCCGTATTTGGGCTATGCCTCGGGCGCCTACCTGGGGCAGATGGTGGATCAGTTGCTGAAGAAAGCTTCTGTGCCAACGTATCTGGACAGGGTCTACGAAACAGACATGTCGGAAGGCTTGAAAGTGATGGCTTTGCAGGCACATGGCATGGCCTTTTTGCCACAAAGCGCTGTGACCCGGGAGCTGGAGGAAGGGCGCCTGGTGTCGGCGGCGGCACCGACGCTGGCTTCAGAACTGCAAGGCCATCTGGAAATCCTGGCCTATCGTGCCAAGCCTTCGGTGCGCCACCCCGCCAAGCCTCTGGTGGATGCCTTGTGGCGATTTTTAACGGAAAAAAATCTGCCGCAAGGGCTTGTCCCGGTGTCAAAGCCTTGACTCCTGGGTAAGATGGAGGTCATTAGTTTTCATTGAACCCTCAGGAGTGATTGCATGAAAAAGCAATGGATTGTTCTGGCCGTGTCGGCCTTGTCTCTGGGCAGCGTATGGGCGCAAGCCTCGGACACTTTGGCCAAGGTGAAGGCTTCGGGTACCGTCACTATGGGCGTGCGTGACTCCTCGGGGGCTTTGTCGTACACGCTGGGCGATGGCAAATATGCGGGCTACCACGTCGAGGTCTGTCAGCGCATTCTGGCGAATCTGGAAAAAGCCGCTGGCAAGAAGCTGGACATCAAGTACCTGCCGGTCACTTCGCAAAACCGCATGCCCCTCGTGCAAAACGGCACAGTCGACATCGAGTGCGGCTCCACCACCAACAATGCAACGCGTCAAAAAGATGTGGCCTTTGCGCTGACCACCTATGTGGAGGAGGTGCGCATTGCTGTCAAAGCCAGTTCGGGTATCAACAGCATCAACCAGCTTAATGGCAAAAATGTGGTGACCACCACAGGCACCACTTCGGTTCAGCATTTGCGCAAGCATGAGCGCGCCAATGGCGTCGATTTCAAAGAAGTGTTCGGCAAGGACCATGCCGAAAGCTTCCTGCTGCTGGAAGCCGGGCGTGCCGATGCGTTCGTGATGGATGGCCAGATTCTGGCCGGCAATATCGCACTGGCCAAGAATCCTGCAGACTTCAAGATCGTGGGCGAGGTGCTGTCGGTCGAGCCCATCGCCATCATGTTGCGCAAGGACGATCCAGCCTTCAAGAAACTGGCAGATGACACCATCCGCGACCTCGCGAAATCTGGCGAACTGGCCAAGATTTATGACAAGTGGTTTGTGCAACCCATCCCGCCCAAGAACACCCGCGTGGGCTTGCCTGCCAGTGATACCACCAAAGCAGCTTGGGCCACCCCCAATGACAAACCGATGGAAGAGTACGCCAAGAAGTAAGCCATGGCACTGGAATGGCAGGTTTTCCTGCAAGACGACGGCGGCGGACGCACCTACCTGTCCTGGATGATGGATGCCTGGGGGTGGACGCTGTCGGTCGCCGTTTGTTCCTGGTTTGTGGCCATGCTGGCCGGTACCGTCATGGGCGTGCTGCGGACCTTGCAGGACAGCCCCTGGTTGGTGCGGCTGGCCAACATTTGGGTGGAGTTGTTCCGCAATATTCCCTTGCTGGTGCAAATCTTCCTTTGGTATTTTGTGTTGCCCAAGCTGATCCCGCCAATGCAGCAACTGCCTGGCTTTGTCCTGGTCGTGGTCGCTTTGGGATTGTTCACTTCGGCCCGCATTGCCGAGCAATTGCGTGCGGGCATTCAGGCCATGCCGCGCGGTCAGCGTTATGCCGCGATGGCCATGGGGTTCACCACCTTTCAGACTTACCGGTATGTGTTGTTGCCCATGGCGTTTCGCATCATCCTGCCGCCCCTCACCAGCGAGTCGATGAACTTGCTGAAGAATTCCTCGGTGGCTTTTGCGGTGTCGATTGCGGAACTCACCATGTTTGCCATGCAGGCGCAGGAAGAAACGTCACGTGGCATTGAAATTTATCTGGCCGTGACCTTGTTGTATGCGGTGTCAGCCTTTGCTGTGAACCGGGTGATGGCGTGGGTCGAACGACGCGTGCAAATACCTGGCTTCATTGTGGCGGGTGGCGCCGGCGGGGGGCATTGAGGCCATGGGACTCGATCTCTCGTTTCTCAGCTGGGACCTGCTCACCAAGTTCATTCTGAAGGGTTTTGCCTTCAGCGTGCAACTGACCGTGGTGGCCACGCTGGGCGGCATTGCGCTGGGGACGGTGCTGGCACTCATGCGCTTGTCTGGGCGTGCGGTGCTGGCCTGGCCTGCGACAGCGTATGTCAATGGCATGCGCTCGGTCCCGTTGGTGATGGTGATTCTGTGGTTCTTTTTGTTGATCCCGTTTTTGATTGGCAAGTCGATTGGTGCCGAATGGTCGGCGATCATCACCTTCATTGCTTTCGAGGCGGCATATTTCAGCGAGATCATGCGCGCGGGCATCCAGTCCATTCCGCGTGGCCAGGTCATGGCAGGGCAGGCGCTGGGCATGACCTATGCGCAGAACATGCGCCTGATCGTGTTGCCGCAGGCGTTTCGCAACATGCTGCCTGTGCTGCTCACCCAGACCATCATCCTGTTCCAGGACACGTCTTTGGTCTATGCCATTGGCGCCTACGATTTGCTCAAAGGCTTTGTCACTGCTGGCAAGATTTATGGCCGCCCTGAAGAGGCTTACCTGCTGGCTGCCGTCATTTATTTCATCATTTGCTTCAGCCTGTCGACCCTGGTGCGTCGCTTGCAGGCCAAGATCGCCATCATCCGTTGAACGGACCTCGCCATGATTGAATTGAAAAATGTTTCCAAATGGTACGGCCCGGTTCAGGTGCTGACCGATTGCTCCACCCGAATTGCCAAAGGCGAGGTGGTGGTGGTGTGCGGGCCTTCAGGCTCGGGCAAGTCCACCTTGATCAAAACCATCAATGCGCTGGAGCCTTTTCAAAAGGGCGAAATTTTTGTGGACGGTGTGGCCGTGCACGATGCCGCCACCGACTTGCCCAAGCTGCGTAGTCGTGTGGGCATGGTGTTTCAGCACTTCGAACTGTTCCCCCACCTGACGGTGACCGAAAACCTCACCATTGCCCAGATCAAGGTCCTGGGACGATCGGTGGATGAGGCTCGCCAGCACGGATTGCGTTACCTGGAGCGCGTCGGCCTGATGGCCCACAAAGACAAATTTCCTGGTCAACTCTCCGGGGGGCAGCAGCAGCGCGTGGCCATTGCCCGAGCTTTAAGCATGGACCCCATCGTGATGTTGTTCGACGAACCCACCTCGGCGCTTGATCCCGAGATGGTGGGGGAGGTGCTGGATGTGATGGTGAGTCTGGCCAACGAAGGCATGACCATGATGTGTGTCACCCATGAGATGGGATTTGCCCGCAAGGTCAGCAACCGCGTGATCTTCATGGACGTCGGTGGCAAGATCCTGGAAGACTGTTCGCGCGACGCATTTTTCAATCAACCTGAAAACCGCCAGCCCCGTACCAAAGAGTTTCTCGCCAAAATCCTCCAGCACTGAACGGGTGGGTGGCGATCGCGGGGGATGGCGGATAATTTCAGGATGACTTCACAGATCACCCTCACCCGTCCCGACGATTGGCATTTGCATGTGCGCGATGGCGCGCCCTTGAGCACGGTGGTACCGCATACAGCCGCACAGTTCGGCCGCGCGATCATCATGCCCAATCTGAAGCCGCCGGTTACCACCGCCGCGCAAGCCTTGGCCTACAAGCAACGCATTGTGGCGGCCGTGCCTCAGGGGATGGCGTTTGAGCCTCTGATGACCTTGTACCTGACGGACAATCTCCCGCCTGAGGAAATCGCCCGAGCCAAAGACGCCGGTGTGGTGGCCCTGAAGCTCTATCCCGCCGGTGCCACCACGAACAGCGACGCGGGCGTCACTGATATTCGCAAGACAGCGAAAACCCTGGAGGCGATGCAGCGCCATGGCCTGAAATTGCTGGTCCACGGCGAAGTCACCAGCCCTGACATCGATTTGTTTGACCGCGAGGCCGTGTTCATTGACACCCAATTGATTCCGTTGCGCCGCGATTTCCCCGAACTGAAAATTGTGTTCGAGCACATCACCACCCGCGAAGCTGCGCAGTATGTGGCACAGAGCGACCGTTTTGTGGGCGCCACCATCACGGCACACCATTTGCTCTACAACCGCAATGCGATTTTCATGGGCGGTGTGCGGCCGCATTACTACTGCCTGCCCGTTCTCAAGCGTGAAACGCACCGCCAAGCCCTGGTGCAAGCTGCTACCAGCGGCAGCCCCAAGTTCTTCCTGGGTACTGACAGCGCGCCGCATCCTGCGCATCTGAAAGAGCACGCCACAGGTTGCGCTGGTTGCTATACCGCCCACGCAGCCATTGAAATGTATGCCGAAGCATTTGACAATGCCGGTGCGCTGGACAAACTGGAGGCCTTTGCCAGCTTCAACGGGCCGGACTTTTATGAATTGCCCCGTAACAAGGGGACCATCACCTTGCGTCGGCACAGCTGGACGCCACCTGAAGCCTTTGCATTTGGCGAAGCTGAACTCAAGCCCTTGCGCGCGGGTGAGGCGCTGCCATGGCAACGCGTGGACTGACACCGCCAGCCAGCGCTGCGCCTCCCGAACTGGATGGCGCAGCGCCCTGGTTTGCGCCCTGGTGGACTTGGCTGGAACCTGCGCTGGCAGGCTGGCGTCGGCAGGGCAGTGTGGCAGCCGCATTGAATGGCCTGGTCTCTCAGGCGCCTGTCGTGTTTGTCCCGCAAGCGGACTTGCCGGCCGGGCAGGCTTATGAAGATTTCATTTACGTGCACCGTCGCGTTCCCACGCGTGACAATCTGCATGATTTGTTCAACGGCTGTTGTTGGCACCGATTTCCACAGGCCAAGCTGCGCCTCAATCAGTTGCAGGGTGAGGAAATACAGCGCATGGGGGTGCAAGCGACGCGCGGGCCGGTACGCGATGCGCTGACCCTGTTTGACGAAAACGTGGCCTTGCTGCAAGCCCCCGATGCGCTCTGGCAGGCGCTGCAGCAGCGCGATTGGCACGGTTTGTTCGTGACGTTGCGGCCACTTTGGCGCGAAGTGCGCTGGGAGCTGTTTGGACATGCCTTGCTGGAAAAGCTGGTGCAACCGTACAAAGCGATCACAGCACATGTTTATCGCGTCGCGCCCGAGGTGGCGCCGGGCGATCGTGCGCTGGACGCATGGCTGGCCAGCACCCTCTCTCCTGACCACTTGGCGACCAAACCCTACCAGCCGTTGCCAGTGCTGGGCGTGCCAGGGTGGTCGGTGGACAACGAGGCGTCGGCCTATTACGCTGACCGCACCGTGTTCCGCCCTCGCCGCTGAGTTGTGCCTATCCCGGACAAGTTTCAGGGACAAATCCTGAAAAGCTTGATTTCTTGCAAAGCGACCCTACCATTCGCCCCAACGGCTCCTCGGTTGGGGCTGTGCCAAAGGAACCCATGAAACGCATTTTTCTCTTCGTCTTGACCAACCTGGCTGTCATGGTGGTGTTGGGCGTGGTGGCCAGCTTATTGGGCGTGAACCGTTTTCTCACAGCCAACGGTCTGAACCTCTCGTCGCTGCTGGGTTTTTCGCTCATCATGGGTTTTGGCGGGGCCATCATCTCCTTGCTGATGAGCAAGACCATGGCCAAATGGAGTACGGGTGCGCAAGTCATCACTGCGCCGCAAAATCAGGATGAGGCCTGGATTGTGGACACCGTGCGCCGACTGTCTGAAAAGGCAGGCATTGGCATGCCGGAAGTCGCCATTTACGAGGGCGAGCCCAATGCTTTTGCCACGGGTGCTTTCCGTGATTCTGCGCTGGTGGCGGTGTCCACGGGGCTGTTGCAAGGCATGACGCGTGAAGAGGTGGAGGCCGTGCTCGGACATGAAATTGCCCATATCGCCAATGGCGACATGGTGACGCTCACGCTGATTCAGGGCGTTTTGAACACCTTTGTGGTGTTCCTGAGTCGCGTCATCGGTTATGCCGTTGACACCGCTTTGCGCAAGAACGACGAAGAAAACACAGGGCCAGGCATGGGCTACTACATCACCAGCATCGTGCTGGACATTGTCCTGGGCTTCCTCGCGAGCATGATCGTCGCCTGGTTCAGTCGCCACCGTGAATTTCGCGCCGATGCCGGTTCAGCGCATTTGCTGGGCCGCAAGCAACCCATGGTGAATGCGCTGGCCCGTCTGGGACAGATGCAAGCAGGTGCCTTGCCCAGCAGCGTGTCTGCCATGGGCATCACGGGCGATCTCGGCAAGTTGTTTGCGTCTCATCCGCCCCTGGAAGAGCGCATCGCTGCCCTTCAGGCGTCCTGAGTGACACCTCGCAAGGCCATGGCGACAGCTTCGCCGACCTTGATGCCGTCAACCCCCGCTGACAAAATGCCGCCGGCATAGCCCGCCCCTTCGCCAGCGGGGAACAGGCCACGAACGCCCGGGCTTTGGCAGGCTGCATCGCGCTGAATCCGCAAGGGTGAGGAGGTTCGCGTTTCCACGCCTGTCAGCACCGCATCGGGCAGATCGAAGCCCTTGATCTTGCGTCCGAACACCGGCAAGGCTTCGCGCAGGGCTTCAATGGCATAGGCGGGCAGCGCACTGTCCAGACTGACCATCCTGACGCCTGGTTTGTAAGAGGGCTCTACCGCACCCAGCGCTGTGGAAGGGCGGCGCGCCAGAAAGTCGCCCACACGCTGGCCTGGGGCCTCGTAGTTGCTGCCCCCGAGCACGTAGGCATGCGATTCCAATTGACGTTGCAACACGATGCCCGACAGCGGATGAAATCCGCCTGGCGCATCATGCAGTTCATGACGAATCGCAGGCACGTGGCTGAGCGGCGAGGCACCGTCCAGGGGGGCGAACGCGGCCTCCAGCGCTGCGGCATCCGCAGGGTAGTCGCTTGGATCGATGCCCACCACCATCCCAGCATTGGCATTGCGCTCGTTGCGTGAATACTGGCTCATGCCATTGGTCACTACGCGTCCTGGCTCGGAGGTGGCTGCCACCACCGTGCCGCCCGGACACATGCAGAAACTGTAGGCCGTGCGCCCATTGCTGGCGTGGTGTACCAGTTTGTAGTCGGCAGCACCCAACATGGGATGGCCTGCGTGGCGTCCCCAGCGGGCTTTGTCGATCAGGCTTTGTGGATGCTCGATGCGAAAACCCACTGAAAATGGCTTGGCTTCCATCGGTACTCTGTGGTGATGGAGCATGGCAAAAGTGTCGCGTGAGCTATGGCCCAGTGCCAGCACCACATGGCGTGCTGGCAAGGTGTAACGTTTTTGCGACGCTTGATCGAACACGTCCAGTGCCGCAATCTGAGGCTGGCCAAGGGCATCGGAGTCCATCTGAATGTCCACCACGCGCTGTTCAAAACGCACCTCCCCACCCAGCGCAATGATTTGCGCTCGCAGGTTTTCCACCACTTTCACCAGTTTGAACGTGCCGATGTGCGGATGCGCTGCGTAAAGAATTTCCTCCGGTGCGCCGGCCTGGACAAACTCCTGCATCACTTTGCGTCCCAGGTGGCGCGGGTCTTTGATCTGGCTGTAAAGCTTGCCATCTGAAAATGTTCCCGCGCCGCCTTCCCCGAATTGGACATTGCTTTCCGGATTCAGCTCGCGCTTGCGCCACAGGCCCCAGGTGTCTTTGGTGCGTTGGCGCACGGTCTTTCCACGCTCCAGCACAATGGGCTTGAAGCCCATCTGTGCCAGTACCAGGGCCGCGAAAATGCCGCAGGGACCAAAACCCACAACCACCGGGCGCTCGCCAGTCTGGGGTTGCCAATCACCTGGCGCGTGTGCCGGCGCACGCCAGGCCATGTCGGGCGTGGCTTGGATGTGGGGATGGTACGCGTGTTTGTGGAGCAACGCTGCTTCAGAAGCCGGGCTGGTCAGCGTCACATCCACAATGTAGACCACTTGCAGTTGCGCTTTGCGCGCATCGAAGCTGCGTTTGAAGACGGTCCAATGCGCGATCTCGCGCGGCGCGAGGTCGAGGGTGGCACAGATCTTGTCGAACAGTGCAGGTGGCGCGATCGGCGGTGGTGTGGCTTCGTCCGGTGGGTCGAAGGTGGCGTCGAGCGCAAGCTTGAGTTCTGAGAGTCGAATCATGGCGGCGAAGGCCCGTGTTCATCGGGCGGGGCTGCGGTAGAGTCGTGATTATGGCCTCTTCCACTGTGCTTCAGGGCTTGCCGCCTTTGCTTTCACCCACGACCCGGCTGCTGATTCTGGGCAGTTTCCCGGGCGTGGCATCTTTGCGGTCTCAACAGTACTACGGGCATCCGCAAAATCAGTTCTGGCGCTTGTTGGCCACGTTGATGGCGGCCGAGCCTCTGTTGGTGGTGCAGTCTTCCTATGCAGAGCGAACGGCGTGGTTGCTGTCCCAGGGTGTGGGCCTATGGGATGTCTATGCGCGTTGTGAGCGCGAAGGCAGTCTGGACAGCGCTATCCGTGCGCCAGTGCTGAACGAGCTGTCTTCACTGCGGGAACAGTGCCCCCAGTTGCGGGCACTGGCCCACAATGGAGGTGAAAGCTTTCGACATGCGCGACACACACAGGCCCTGGGCTTGCCGGTGTTTCGCCTGCCTTCCAGCAGCCCGGCCAATGCTTCGTGGTCGTTCGAACGCAAGCTGGCGGCTTGGTGTGAGGTGCTGCAGCACGCAGGTTGCCTGACGCAGCGATAATCCATGGTGTGAAGCACGCCAGACCGTCGCTGGTGCAAGCCGCAAGGCCGATGCCGAAAGGCATTGGGTGGAAACACCGCACTGGAGGAACGTCCGGACTGCACAGGACGGCGCAGGAGGTAACACCTCTCCACCGTGAGGTGAGGATCAGAGCAACAGAGACGAGTCGCAGGGGGCAACCTCTGCGGGTGAAACGGGCAATCTCTGCGCGCAGCAATACCAAGTAGGCCAGCGTTGATGTGGTTCCGCAGAGTTGGCGGGTAGGTAGCACCGAGCCGTGTGGGTGACCCACGGCCCAGATGAATGGCGGTCACATGGGGGCAACCCCATGCACAGAATCCGGCGTATCGGCGGGCTTCACACTTTTTCAGGCGAGCGGGTCATTCAGACCATCTCGCGCAGACGTTCGACATGTGCGGTCAGAGAGCGCATGGCCACTGGCCATAGACGCGGTGGGACATCGTCGTAAGCACGCTCGACCCATTCCTGCATGCTGCCTTCAGGCAAGGCGCACATGACAGCCAGGATCTTGGCTTCGCGTTGCAGCCGGTGGTTTTTCAGGCGCTGAATGACATCGCTGGCATCGTACGGGCCTGGTTCCACATTGCCCAGCACGTAGCCATGCGCAGGCAGAATGAAATCGATGTTGTCCTGTGCGCAAGCCTTGAGCAGTTTCTCCAGCGATTCCAGATAGTCAGTCATATGACCGTCTGGTGGATCAATCACTGTGGTGCTGCCGTTGAGCACATGGTCGCCGCTGAACAGCAGGCCGTCTTCCTCCAGCACCAGGCACAGATGATTGGCGGCATGGCCAGGGGTGTGGATCACGCGCAGAGTGTGGCTGTCTTGCGGTCCTGTCAATATCAGCTTTTCGCCATCCTGAAGCTCGCGATCAGGCACAAAGTGGCTGTTGGCGCGCGCTGTAGGTTGCGAAGATAGTCCCAAGATGGGTGGTTTGTGGCCATGCTTCTCGCACAGCGCTTGCAGGGGCAGGGCGCCAGGCGAATGGTCTGAGTGCGAGTGGGTGCACACGATCATGCGGACGTTGCCACCCGCAGCGCGCCACAGCTTTTCCTGGTGCTCGGGGTCGACTGGGCCGGGATCAATGACCACGTAGCCCGTGTCCGGGTCGCCCACCAGGTAGCTGTTGGTGCCTGGACCGGTCATCACGCTGGGGTTGGGCGCTGTCAGCCGGTGCACGTTCTTGAGCAAGGCGACGGGATGGTCGCTTTGCCAGTCCAGCGTGTGGGCGATCTGTCCGTCCGGACAGGTCAGGGCCAGTTCGCCGAACGGTCCTTCGTGTTCCATGTAGCGCTCTTCATGGCCATTGAGCAAACCGGCGCGCGGGCAACTGGTGAACCATGGCTGTTCGCTGGCGCAAGCCTGCAAGACATCGTCTACCCGTGTATAGGCCCTGAGTTTTTCCAGGGTGCGAATGGTCGGGAAGATGATGAAAAATTGCCCCTCTTTGTGGCGATCCAGGGCGTCTGAAGGGCGCACCCAGACGGGTTCGAATTGTTCGGCTTCGTCGGCCACCGGGGTTTGGCCTTCCGGCATGCGCGCTACAAGAAAAGGCACGTCAAAGCGGCGCGGTAAATCGCGGTCCGTGATCCAGTGCGCCAGGACAAAGACTTCATCGGCGGCCAGACGCATGTGGCGTGCTTGGCATTGGGCCGCCAGAGGAGCCTGACGGTCCAGCATGGCCACATCCCTGTCGGTGGCAAAAGTGCCATCTGCATGGCGTGCCAGCAAGATGCCCAACTCTTCAAAACTCTCGCGGATGGCTGCGATGGCGCGCGTCAAGTTCAAGTCGCTTTGTGCTGGACGGCGCGAGGCCGCGGCATGGGCTTGCGCATCGGCAGCATCAATGCCACCTCCGGGAAAGACATAGGCGCCCGGGGCAAAGCTGGCCGTCATCGAGCGACGTGTCATCAGCACTTCCAGGCCCTGCAGGCCATCGCGCAACAGCAGCACCGTGGCGGCGGGGCGCGGCGTCGCAGGCGGACGAGGCGTGTGAAGGAGTTGGGTTTTTCTGACCATGTTGAATTATGGGCTGATTGGCGAAGTTATCCACAGGAAAAGAGCAAAACTCAAGACCTGACCCCCCTTTTTACTCGGGGGTGACGTCCAGGGCGACGAGGATGCGGGCGACCATGTTGTAGCTGGCAACGGTGGTGGTGAGTTCGACCAGTTCGGTGGTGTTGAAGTGGGGTTTGAGTTGCTCGAAGAGTGCAGGGTCAACCCGGACGTCAAGGGTCATCTGGGCGGCGAATTGGACGATCAGCCGCTCGATGGCGCCCAGACCGGCGTCGGTGACGGGCTGGCGTGGGTTGGTTTGGACGGCGCGGGCCAGGGCATCGAGTTCGGCTTGTTGCCCGCCGGCTGCCAGGAATTCAGGGGCGTGGTGGTGGTATTCGTAGTGGGCGCCCGTGAGCAAGGCCACGGTGCAGATGGCCAGTTCGCGCTGCTTGGCGCTGGCACTGAGGTCACGCCGCACGTTTTTCATGAAGATGTTCCAGCCGCGTGCGATGGGCTCGCTCCAGAGCAGCACGTGGTCCAGGTTCAGCAACTTGCCACCACGACGGGTACGAATGGCCTCCACCAGATCATTGGGTTGGGGTTTGAGTTCAGCTTGCCAGTGAGGGATGCGCATGGAATGTCCTTTGAAAATGGCAAGCTTAGCGGGACGAGGCGTCGCCGGCTGCCTGTTCGGTGACAGAAGGCGCGCGCAGGCCCGATAATTGCCGCATGCGAATCCGCTTTACCAAGATGCAAGGTGCCGGCAACGACTTTGTGGTGCTCGATGAGACCCAGGGCCGTCTGCATTTGACGCCCGCACAATACCGCTTTCTGGCCGATCGTCACTTTGGCATTGGTGCCGACCAAATTCTGAGTGTGCGCACCGCGCCGACGCCGCTGGTTGATTTCGAATATGTGATCCACAACGCCGATGGCGGCGAGGTGGAGCATTGCGGCAATGGTGCCCGCTGCTTTGTGCGCTATGTGCGTGAGCAGGGCCTGACCGATAAGACCTCGGTGAAGGTCAAGGTGCATGGCGGCGTGATCGAGTTGCATGCCCATGCCGATGGCCGTGTGACCGTGGACATGGGGGCACCCGTGTTCGATTTGCCCGCGATTCCGTTTGATCCCATGCATGCCCAGCGCATCGCAGGGCCTGCATCGGATTGGGACACCTGGCAGCTGGACCTCCCCGGCCAGTCTCCGGTGACGGTGGCTGTGGTGTCCATGGGCAACCCGCATGCGGTCACCCGCGTGGACGATGTCGAAACCGCGCCTGTCCTGGTGCAAGGCCCGTTGATCGAAAACCATCCGGCTTTTCCGCGTCGGGTGAACGCCGGCTTTCTGCAAGTGTTGACCCGCGATCGTGTGAAATTGCGGGTGTTCGAGCGCGGCGCCGGCGAAACCCTGGCTTGTGGTACGGGTGCCTGCGCGGCCGTCGTGGCGGGTATTCGTCAAGGCTGGCTGGATGCACGCGTGGATGTGCAGGCCTTGGGTGGACAATTGACCATCGAGTGGGCGGGCCCAGGTCAACCTGTGCGCATGACCGGCCCTGCAACCACTGTTTTTCAAGGTGAAATCGAGATTCCCGTATGACCCCCCATGCCATGAACCCCATTACCGAAGACGACATCGCCAATTTTCTGGTGAACACGCCGGACTTTTTCGCACGCCATGCCGAGTTGCTGTCGGCGGTGCGGCTGACCAGTCCGCACGGCCAGCGTGCGGTCAGTTTGCAAGAGCGTCAAGCCGAAATGCTGCGTGAAAAAATCCGGGCACTCGAAATGCGCATGATGGACATGATCCGCAATGGCAACGACAACGCCATCCTCGCCGAGCGGCTGCACCGTTGGTCCCAAGGGTTGTTGCAGACGGTGGATGCGCGTGATTTGCCCGCCCTGATGGCCGAACGGATCCAGTCCCAGTTCATGGTCCCCCAGGTGGCGCTGAAGGTCTGGCAAGTCAACGAAGCCTTTTCCATGGAGCCTTTTGCTCAAGGGGTAAGTGACGACGTCAAATCCTTTGCCACTTCTCTCAGCGCGCCGTATTGCGGCGTCAACTCCGGTTTTGAAGCAGCCCAATGGCTGCCAGAACCTGGGGCGGCGCAATCGCTGGCCATGGTGGCTTTGCGCAGGGTTGGGGCCAGCGCTGCCGAGGGGGAGACCGTGCCTGCACCAGCCATGGGGCTGCTGGTACTGGCGTCACCCGACGCGCAGCGTTACCACGCAGGCATGGGCACGGATTTTCTGGAGCGCATCGGCGAGTTGGCCGGTGCCGCGCTTTCGCGCTTGCAATAACACCAGGCCATGGGTATCGAGACCGTTGCGCCTGATCCGCTGGTCGCACGTTACCTTGCCCATGTGCAATTTGAAAAACGCCTGGCATCCCGTACCCTGGCGCTTTACACCCTGGATCTTGAAAAACTGGCCCTGAATGCACGTCAGATCGGCGTGTCCTTGTGCGATGTGCAACCTGTCCACATCCGTCGCTGGGTGGCTCAGATGCACGGTGCTGGCCGTACCGGGCGTGGCATTGCACTGATTCTGTCGGGGTGGCGTGGTTTTTATGCCTGGGTGGCGCGAGAGGGCCTGATCCCCAGCAATCCGGTGCAAGGCATCCGGGCACCCAAGGTGGCCAAGCCCCTTCCTAAAGCGCTCAGTGTGGATCAGGCGATGCAATTGGCGGAACATCACAATCCGCAATCGGATCCTTGGCTGGAGGCACGTGATGCTGCGCTGGTCGAATTGCTGTACAGCAGCGGTTTGCGCGTGGGCGAACTGGTGGGGCTGGATGTGCAGCCCGCTGCACAGGCGCGGGGCTGGATCGATGCCCGGGAGGGGATGGCCTATGTGCTGGGCAAAGGCAGCAAACGACGCAGCGTGCCCGTGGGGTCACAGGCCCTCAAGGCTTTGCAGCAGTGGTTGCGTGTACGTGACCAAGGGATGCCTGTTGATGCCCCGGCCCCGGAAGCGTTGTTTATCGGTCGGGGGGGCACGCGCCTTTCCCCGCAATCGGTGTGGCAGCGTTTGCGCCGACGCGGCTTGCAGGCGGGGGTGGCGGTGCCGGTCCACCCGCACATGTTGAGGCACTCTTTTGCCAGCCACCTTCTGCAATCCAGCGGTGACCTGCGGGCGGTGCAGGAGTTGCTCGGGCATGCCAACATCAGCACCACCCAGGTCTACACCCGACTCGATTTCCAGCATTTGGCCAAAGTCTATGACGCTGCCCATCCCCGCGCTCGTAAAAAGTAACTGAGGGACAATCCCAGGCATGAAGACTTTGAAATTAAAGCCCGGCAAGGAGCGCTCGGCCCTGCGCCAGCATCCCTGGATTTTTGACAGCGCCATTGCCAAAGGCGGCGGCGACGCTGGCGAAACCGTCCGTGTCGAATCCGACACAGGCCAATTTCTGGGATGGGCTGCATTCAGTCCCACATCCAAGATTCGCGCCCGCATCTGGAGCTTCGACGAGGCCGTGCGAATTGACGCAGACTTCTTTCAGGCGGCCATTGCCAAGGCAGTGGCGGCGCGTCATCGCTTTGATATTCAAAGCGATGGCATGCGACTGATCCATGGCGAAGCCGATGGGTTGCCGGGCCTGATCGTGGATCGTTATGCCGACACCCTGGTCGCACAGTTCCTCTCCAGCGGGACTGAACGCTGGAAATCGGTTCTGGCTGATGCGCTGCTGACACAAACCGGTTGCACCCGTTTGTACGAGCGTTCTGACTCTGGCGTACGGTCTCTCGAAGGCTTGTCAGCGGCCACAGGATGGCTGCGCAGGGCGTCTGCCGACGCAGACAGCACCGAACTCACCATTCAGGAGCACGACTGGCGCCTGACACTGGACATTGCGCAAGGCCATAAAACCGGTTTCTATCTGGACCAGCGCGACAGTCGCAAGAAATTCGCTGACTATGCGCGTCGCCTGGGGTTTGAGCGGGTGCTCAATTGTTATTGCTATACCGGCGGTTTCTCCATTGCGGCGCTGGCGGGCATGCGTGCGGGGGGAAGCCTGGGCCGGGGCGGGTGTGTGACTTCGATCGACTCTTCCGGGCCGGCCATTGAGCGGGCGCGGGCGCACGTGCGACTGAATGGCTTTGACGCCGCGCAAGCGGAGTTTCTGGATGCCGATGTCAATGGCAGTTTGCGGCGCTTTCATCAGGAAGGCCGCAGCTTTGATGCGATCATTCTCGATCCGCCCAAGTTTGCGCCCACCGCAGCCCATGCGGACCGCGCGGCGCGCGCCTACAAGGACATCAACCGTCTGGCGTTCAAGATTCTGGAGCCGGGTGGCGTGCTTTTTACCTACAGTTGCTCGGGGGGCATTGGGGCCGAACTGTTTCACAAAATCGTGGCTTCGGCAGGTACCGATGCCGGTGTCGATGGCTACATCAGCGAGCGCATGCAAGGCGCGCCGGACCATCCCATGACCATCACTTTTCCCGAGGGTGAATACCTCAAGGGCCTGGTGGTTGTGAAAAAGTAAGCCCACTGCGGTTGCGGGCGCAGGGGCTTGAAATGCTCGCTACACTGCTCCATCTTGTCTGTTCCATTTCTCAAGGCCTTTTGTCATGTTGATCCCCGCCACCATCCTGACCGGTTTCCTGGGCTCCGGTAAAACCACTTTGCTCAAGCGGGTGTTGTCTGAAGCCCATGGTCAAAAAATTGCCGTCATCGAGAACGAATTCGGTGAAGAAAACATCGACAACGACATTTTGGTCAGCGACACGCAGGAACAAATCATTCAGATGAGCAATGGCTGCGTGTGCTGCACCATTCGCGAGGACTTGCGCACCACGCTGCATGATCTGGCGGAGAAAAAGCGCAAGGGTGAACTCGATTTCGAACGCGTGGTCATCGAGACCACGGGTCTGGCCGATCCTGGTCCTGTGGCCCAGACTTTTTTCATGGACGACGAAATCGCCGAGAGCTATCTGCTGGATTCCATCCTGACACTGGTGGATGCCAAGCATGCAGCGCAACAATTGAATGATCGCCAGGAGGCGCGCCGTCAGGTGGGGTTTGCCGATCAGATGTTCATCAGCAAATCCGACCTTGTTTCCACCGAGGCCCTGGAGGCCCTGCAGCACCGTTTGAAGCACATGAACCCACGTGCGCCGCAAAAAGCCGTGCATTTCGGTGAGGTGTCGATCGCCGAAGTTTTTGATTTGCGAGGTTTCAATCTCAATGCCAAACTGGACATTGATCCTGATTTTCTGAGCGAAGGCCATGACCATCACGACCATGATCATGTGCATGGCGAGCATTGCAATCATCCTTCGCACCACCACGATCATGACCACGGCCACGGCCACCATCACCACCACGATGATGACGTCAAGAGCTTTGTATTCAAGTCGAACCGTCCGTTTGACCCAGCCAAACTGGAGGACTTTCTGGGAGCGATTGTCAATATCTATGGCCCGCGCATGTTGCGCTACAAGGGTGTATTGAACATGAAGGGTACCGATCGCAAGGTGATTTTCCAGGGGGTGCATCAGTTGATGGGCAGCGATTTGGGCCCCGCCTGGGGCGCAGACGAGACGCGCAACAGCAAAATGGTGTTCATTGGCATTGACTTGCCGCGAGATATTTTTCTCCAAGGCCTGGAACAGTCCTTAGTCTGAGTACAATCCGCGCGCCGGAAACCTCCGGGTGTTTCACACCCGTCGGGTCGAGGGTATAACCAGGCATTGCGCATCACCATGAATTACACGAACAGCTCGGCTCCCTGGCTCATTCAGAGCAAGTGCCCGTGCCTGTGAGGAGACAACCTGTGAAAGCCTCGACCCGAACCAGTTCTGCCAAGGCTGCCAAGCCTGTGGCCAAGCAAGCGGCAAAACCAGCCAAGGCCCCCGCCAAGTCTGCCGTCAAGAAGCCTGTGGCGACCAAGACGGCCGTCAAGCCTGTGGCCAAGCCAAAACCTGGGGCCAAGCAGGTGATTAAACCCGTGGCTAAAAAGGCTGTGCCGGCCAAGGGAGCCAAGGCGCCCGTGAAAGCTGTTGCCAAGGGGGCGGCCAAGCCAGTGGCGAAAACGCCGCCCAAAGGCAAAGTTCCGCTCAAGAGCAAGGCACCGGTCAAGACGGTGGCCAAAACTGCCGTCAAGACCGTGCCCAAGAGCGCATCCAAGCCTGTCGTGGCAACGCCCAAGCTGCCAAAGCCCAAGGCTGTCGCACCCAAACCTGTCAAGACTGTTGCAGCGCCAGCGCCTGTTGTTGCGCCCCCGCCGCCACCTGCACCCGTTCCGGCGCCTCGCAAGTCTTCCCGTGCTGCCAAGGCTGCTTCCATGGTTCCACCTCCGCCTGCGCCGGTGGTGGCTTCCAATGCTGCCAAATCCAGCTATGGACCCATCTCGTCCCCTTCCTTACCCTCTTTTGTTCCTGTGATACCTAAAAAAGACGCCAAATTGGCCAACAACTGGAAAACCACTCCGGTGGACAAGCTTTCCGATGCCGAAGTCCTCGCCATGCCTGACAGCGAGTACATGAACGATACGCAAATGGCCTTCTTCCGCCTCAAGCTGGTTCAATTGAAGCAAGACATTCTGAACAACGCAGGCGAGACCACCGAGCATTTGCGCGAAGACACTGTGGTTGTCCCCGATCCGGCCGATCGCGCCACGATCGAAGAAGAGCATGCTCTGGAACTGCGCACCCGTGACCGCGAGCGCAAGTTGTTGAAGAAGATTGAGCAATCTATTGCTCTGATCGATGCCGGCGATTACGGTTATTGTGATGAGACGGGTGAGCCCATCGGGGTGGGGCGCTTGTTGGCTCGGCCGACCGCCACCTTGTCGCTGGAGGCCCAGCAACGTCGGGAGCTCAAGCAAAAAATGTTTGGTGATTGAGGATCACCAACGCGACCCGTCCAACGGCAGGCATTGACCTGCCGTTTTTTTTATTCAAATTTTCACTCCTCACGCCCTACTTTCAGTCGCTTCTCTAAGTGCTTCATTTTCAACAGAAATTTATCCAATTTATCTCTTTGAAATCGCTCTAAGTCCTTGATTTCATTGAAAAAAATCACAGTTCACCTGTTGCGAACCTGGAAAATCCTGATACAGTGCAAAAAAGTGCAATTAAGTGGTGAAAAGTGTCATTCGATGACTTTGCCATTTTTGCCGTCGATGTTGTTGTTTGCAAAGGTTCGCCACTGTGTTTCAGGGTGCTTCATCGCTGAGTCTCGATGCCAAGGGTCGCTTGTCGGTCCCGACGCGCCATCGTGATGTGCTGGCGGCTACCGCAGCCGGTCAGTTGACAGTGACGCGCCATCCACATGGGTGCCTCATGATTTTTCCGCGCCCCGAGTGGGAAAAGTTTCGTGAGCGCATTGCAGCCTTGCCCATGAGCGCCCAGTGGTGGAAGCGTATTTTTTTAGGCAACGCCATGGACGTCGAGATGGATGGCACTGGACGTGTGCTGATCTCGCCGGAATTGCGTGCCTCTGCGCGCATTGCCAAAGACACCATGCTGCTGGGCATGGGCAACCACTTTGAACTGTGGGACAAGACCAGCTATGAAGCACAGGAGGCTCAAGCCATGCAAGGCGAGATGCCCGATGTCTTCAAGGACTTTTCCTTCTGAGGCGGAGCGGTGGATACACCATGGCAGCACACCACCGTCTTGTTGAACGAAGCGGTCGAGGCCCTGTGCATTCAGCCGGGCAAGACCTATGTGGATGCCACCTTTGGCCGAGGCGGCCATTCGCGCCTGATCCTCTCCAGGCTCTCATCGAGCGGGCGCCTGATTGCCTTCGACAAGGATCCCGAGGCCATTGCCCAGGCGGCGCAGATTCAAGACCCGCGTTTTGCCATTCGACACGAAGGCTTTTGCGAGCTGGGGCAATTGCCTGCGCAATCGGTGGCGGGGGTGCTCATGGATCTGGGCGTCAGTTCGCCGCAAATCGACAACCCGGCGCGTGGTTTTTCATTTCGAAACGATGGTCCTCTGGACATGCGCATGGACCCCACGCGGGGGCAAAGCGTGCGCGAGTGGCTTCAGGAAGCAGAGCTTCAACAAATAGCGGAGGTGATTCGTGACTATGGCGAAGAACGGTTTGCTGTTCCGATTGCAAAGGCGATTGTTGCTCGCCGACAAGAACGGGGCATTCCTGCAGGCACCCTTGAGCTGGCCCAGCTCGTGGCTGGCGCGGTCAAAACCCGCGAGCCGGGCCAGGACCCTGCAACGCGGACATTTCAGGCTTTTCGGATTTTCATCAATGCCGAGCTTGAGGAGCTCGAACAAGCGCTAGAGGCCGCACTGCATGTACTTGAACCTGAAGGGCGCCTGGCTGTGATCAGTTTCCATTCGCTGGAAGATCGCATCGTCAAACAATTCATCGCGAAACATTCGCGAGAGGTGTTCGACCGCCGCGCACCTTTCGCGCCCCCCAAGGTCATGGATCTGAAGGCGCTGGATCGCATCAGGCCCAGCGCGTCAGAGGTCAAGGCCAACCCCCGCTCCCGCAGTGCCATCTTGCGGGTGGCCCAGCGTCTGGCGCCCCAGGGAGTGGTGGCATGACCCGGGTCAATGTGCTGTTGTTTCTGGCCATCCTGGCCAGTGCCATTTACCTGGTGCGCACTCAGTACGATTCGCGCCGCCTGTTCACAGAATTTGATCGCGCGCGATCCGAGGCACACAAGCTGGAATTGGAGCGCGAGCGGCTCGATCTGGAGCGCCGCGCACAAGCGACGCCGCTGCGGGTGGAAAAAATTGCGCGAGAGCAATTGAACATGCGCACCATCACGCCGGCCATTTCGCAATATGTTGACCCGACGGGCAAGCCGTCGAATCCGGTTGCCCCGCCCCCCGCGAAAGAGGTCAAGCCGTGAGCAGTCGCAGTGTGCAATACACCTCCAGTCCCTTGCTCGCCAGCAAGACGCCTGTGTGGCGCAGCCAGTTCATTGTGGCTTGCATTGCCCTGGGATTTCTGGGGCTGGTGGGCCGTGCAGCCTATGTGCAGGTGATCGACAACGCCTTCTTCAAGCGGCAAGGTGTGGTGCGTTTTGTGCGCACGCTGGAATTGCCTGCGAACCGGGGCCGCATCCTGGATCGCAATGGCCTGATTCTGGCGTCGAGCGTACCCGTGCCCAGCATCTGGGCCAGCCCGGAAGATCTGGAGCGCGATCCTGTCAAGCTCAAGGCCCTGGCCAAACTGCTGGAGCTGCCAGCGGCTGAACTCGATCGACGCCTGCAGGACGAAGACAAGAGCTTTGTCTGGCTCAAGCGTCAGGTGGACGAGTCGGTGGCCAAGCAAATTGCTGCCCTGAACATCAAGGGCGTTTATTCGCGCAAGGAATACAAGCGCATCTATCCGGAGGGGGAGTCGGCTGCGCACATTGTGGGCTTCACCAACGTGGAGAACATCGGTCAGGAAGGCATTGAACTCACCTTCAACAAAGAGCTGGGCGGACGCGCGGGATCGCGGCGCGTCATCAAGAACCGTCTCGGTCAAGTGGTCGAGGACATTGGGGAAATGGTGCCACCGGTCGATGGCCAGGATCTGCAGTTGAGCGTTGACAGCAAGGTTCAGTTCTTTGCCTACCAGAAGCTGCGTGATGCAGTGATTGACAACAAGGCCGCCGCCGGCAGTGTGGTTGTCCTGGATGTCGAAAGCGGTGAAGTTCTGGCGCTGGCCAATTACCCCAGCTACTCGCCTGATCGCCGTGGCAACCTCAGCGGCGCGCAATTGCGCAACCGGGCCCTGACCGATACCTTCGAGCCGGGTTCCACCATGAAGCCCTTTGTGGTGGGACTGGCGCTCGAAAAAGGCATCGTGAAGCCCGAGACACCGATCCAGACCGCGCCGGGCCGTCTGTCGCTGGGCGGGCACACCATCAGCGATGCGCATCCGCATGCGCTGCTCAGCGTCAATGAAGTCATCCAGAAGTCAAGCAACGTTGGCACGGTGAAAATCGCCATGCAAATGCCGCCGCAAGCCATGTGGGAGATGTTCACCCAGGTCGGTTTCGGGCAGAAGCCGCAAGTGCCTTTCCCCGGGGCAGTGGCTGGACGTTTGCGTGCTTACAAAACATGGCGCCCTATTGAGCAAGCCACCATGAGCTATGGCTATGGTTTGTCAGCCAGTCTGTTCCAGCTGGCGCATGCTTACAGCGTCTTTGCGCGCGATGGCGACATCATGCCCGTCACCATGCTGAAGGTGAAAGAAAAAGTGCAGGGCGTGCAGGTGATCGAGTCCCGTCACGCTGCAGCCATGCGCAACATGTTGCACATGGTCACCAGCCCTGGTGGTACGGCGCAGAAAGCGCAGACCATGGGCTACTCCGTGGGAGGTAAAACCGGTACCGCCCACAAACAGGAGGGCCGTGGTTACGCTGGCAAGAAATACCGTGGCTTCTTCGTGGGCATGGCGCCCATTGAGCGGCCACGAATTGTGGTGGCGGTCATGATCGATGAGCCCACCAATGGAAGGTACTTTGGCGGTGATGTGGCGGCGCCTGTGTTCAGCCAAACCGTGCAGCAAACCCTGCGCATGATGGGCATCCAGCCCGACCTGTCGGTGAAGCCGCAGGTGATTGCCAAAGCCGAACCGGAGTCCTTCTGATGCAGGCCTTGCACACGCCCCAGGATGCAGCCCGCTGGCTTGGCCAGCGCGGTGCGGTGCGGTTGTGCACCGACAGCCGTCAGGTGCAGCGGGGCGATGCCTTTCTGGCCTGGCCTGGTGCGCGTCATGACGCGCGCCGAAACGCGGCCCAGGTGCTGGCGCAAGGTGCGGTCGCCTGCCTGATGGAGGCGCATGATTTGCCGGCCAGCATCGACCTGGGCGAAGACGCCTTCGCTTCCTATCCCCAGTTGAAACAAGCCAGTGGGCTGATTGCCGACGCTTATTACGAGCACCCGAGTCATCAACTCGATGTGGTGGCTGTGACCGGGACAAATGGCAAGACATCGTCCACCTGGTGGCTGGCGCAGGCGTTGACCCGTCTCGGGCGGCGTTGTGCCGTGGTGGGCACCCTGGGCATGGGTGAGGTCTGTATGGGGGCAGAGGGCATGCCTGTTGTGCAAGGGCCGCGTACCGGACTCACGACCCCGGATGCAGTGGTCTTCCAGGGGGCTTTGCGTGATTTTGTCCAGGCTGGCGTCAAAGCCTGTGCCATGGAAGCATCGTCCATCGGTTTGATGGAGCAACGCTTGCAAGGGACACGCGTGCGGGTGGCGCTGTTCACCAACTTCACCCAGGACCACCTGGATTACCACGGCAGCATGCAAGCCTATTGGGAGGCCAAGCGGTGCCTGTTCGATGCAACTGATTTGCATGCAGCAGTGGTGAATCTGGATGACAGCAAGGGCGCCGTGCTGGTGGATCATTTAAAGGCCCGGGGTGACATCCCTGTGGATCGGTTGTGGACCTTCGGCGAAACCATGTCAGCCCGTCTGCAGGCACGCAACATTCGCTTCGCATCGACGCACGGTGCGGCATGGACAAGCGGTTTGTCCTTCGATGTGGTGGAGGGTGGTGACACACAGCCCCTGACAACGCCGTTTGTGGGACGTTTCAACGTCAGCAATTTGCTCGGCGTGCTGGCCAGTTTGCGTGCCTTGGGCATTTCATTGGCCGATGCCGTGTCCGCTTGCCAGGATTTGCTGGCCGTGCCGGGGCGGATGCAAACCGTGTCAATGCCGGGTCAGGCCTTGGTGGTGATCGACTATGCCCACACGCCTGACGCTTTGAGCCAGGCGCTGCAATCCCTTCAGCCTCTGGCGCAAGCACGAGGCGGCCAGTTGCACTGTGTGATTGGTTGTGGCGGTGATCGCGATGCCAGCAAACGTCCCCTGATGGCCGCTGCCGCGCAAACGCATGCAGGGCATGTGGTGCTGACCAGCGACAACCCCCGTTGCGAAGACCCGCTGGACATCTTGCGTCAGATGCAGGCTGGCCTGACGTCTGCGCAACACATTCAGGTCATTGTTGATCGTGCGCAGGCCATTGACCGTGCCATCGAACAGGCGCAAGCGTGCGACATTGTGCTGATCGCTGGCAAAGGTCACGAGGACTATCAAGAGATTTCTGGTGTTCGTCATCCCTTCTCGGATCTGGTGCAGGCACGTGCGGCATTGCAAGCAAAGGGGCAGGCATGAGCGCAGCGCTTCATCTGTCTCTTTTGCAAGCGCAGCAGTGGATGAGTCACGCCCAGGTGGTGGGCGATGTGACGGCGCCGGTGCAACGTGTGCATACGGACAGTCGCAGTTTGCTTCCAGGCGATTTGTTCGTGGCGCTCAAAGGTGAACGCTTTGATGCGCACGATTTCTTGCCGCAAGCCAGGACCCAGGGCATCAGTCTGGCCCTGGCGGAACGTGGCCTGGCGCAAGCTGGCCTGTCAGGCTTGCAGGTCCCCGACACGCGCGTGGCTTTGGGAGAGCTGGCAGCAGGCTGGCGCCGCCAATTCCACCTGCCACTGGTGGCTGTCACCGGCAGCAATGGCAAAACCACGGTGACGCAAATGGTGGCGAGCATCCTGCATGCCTGGGTTGGGGCGCAGTCACTCGCCACGCAGGGCAACTTCAACAACGACATTGGCTTGCCGCTGACATTGCTGCGTTTGCGCGCCGAGCACCGTTGCGCGGTGGTGGAAATCGGCATGAACCACCCAGGCGAAATCCAGGGATTGGCCCGGATCGCTGCCCCGACGGTGGCGCTGGTCAACAATGCGCAGCGCGAGCACCAGGAGTTCATGGCCACGGTGGAAGCCGTGGCCCGAGAAAACGGCGCTGTGCTGCAGGCTTTGCCTGCCGATGGTGTGGCGGTGTTTCCGGCCGATGACGAATACACCCCGCTGTGGGAAAGCTTGGCTGCCGGTCGTCGTTGCCTGCGTTTTGGCGAATCAACCACGGCAGATGTGTCCTTGTTGCGCAGCGAGTGGCGGCAAGACCACTGGCAAGTGGCGATCCAAACCCCCGAAGGTCTCGTGACGGCAAGTTTGCATTTGGCCGGTCGACACAATGTCCGTAACGCGCTGGCCGCCACAGCCTGTGCCATCGCTGCCGGGGTGCCTGTCGATGCCATTGCCAAAGGCTTGGGTGAATTCATGCCAGTCAAAGGCCGCTCACGCGCTTTTCAGCTGATGCATGACGATCACACGGTCACAGTGGTGGATGACACTTACAACGCCAATCCCGACTCAGTGCGTGCTGCGATTGATGTGCTGGCCGAGTTGCCCGCACCACGCATGCTCGTTCTGGGCGACATGGGTGAGGTGGGCTTGCAAGGGCAGGCCTTTCATGAAGAGGTGGGCCATCATGCCCGTCAACAAGGTGTGGATCATTTGTTGGCATTGGGCGATTTGTCGCGTCATGCCGTGCAGGCCTACGGTACGGGTCAGCATTTCGACACCATGGAGACATTGCAGTCGGCAGTGCTGACACAACTTCCCCGGATGGGCAGTGTGCTCGTCAAAGGATCGCGATTCATGAAAATGGAACGCGTCATCGAAGCCTTGCAGGCCACTGCAAAGTCTAAAGAGGACCTGTCATGCTGTTAAGCTTGGCCCAATGGCTGCAAGGCCTTTCCCCCGATTTCGGATTTTTCCGGGTCTTTCAGTACTTGACGTTTCGTGCCGTGATGGCGGCCATGACGGCTTTGTTGATCGGCCTCGCGGCGGGACCCTGGGTGATTCGCCGACTGACAGCATTGAAGATCGGCCAGCCGGTGCGTGGCTATGGCATGGAAACCCATCTGAGCAAGAGCGGCACCCCCACCATGGGCGGCGTGCTGATTCTGATCGCCATTGCGGTCTCCACCTTGCTCTGGTTCGACTGGTCCAACCGTTTTGTCTGGATTGTGCTGATCGTGACTTTGGGTTTTGGCGCAATTGGCTGGGTGGACGACTGGCGCAAGGTGGTCCGCAAAGACCCGGAAGGCATGCGCTCGCGTGAAAAATATTTGTGGCAATCACTGATTGGCTTGGTGGCCGCGCTGTATCTGGTCTTCAGCATTTCTGAAAGCAACAATTTGCGCGTGCTGGAATTGTTCAGCACCTGGGTGCAATCTGGTTTCGATGTCAATTTGCCACCCAAGGCGGGTCTGATGCTGCCCTTCTTCAAAGAAGTCAGCTACCCATTGGGCGTGTTCGGTTTTGTGATCATGACCTATCTGGTCATTGTGGGTTCCAGCAACGCGGTGAATCTGACCGATGGTCTGGATGGCCTGGCCATCATGCCCGTGGTGATGGTGGGTTCGGCGTTGGGCGTGTTCGCTTATGTCACCGGCAGTGCGGTGTATTCCAAATACCTGATCTTTCCGCACATCCCGGGTTCGGGCGAGTTGCTGATTTTCTGCTCTGCCATGGCGGGTGCCGGCCTGGCCTTCCTGTGGTTCAACACCCACCCGGCCCAAGTGTTCATGGGTGATGTCGGCGCTTTGGCTCTGGGCGGTGCATTGGGCACGATCGCCGTCATTGTGCGCCAGGAGATTGTGCTGGCCATCATGGGCGGCATCTTTGTGGTCGAGGCCTTGTCGGTCATGGCCCAGGTCAGTTATTTCAAATACACCAAACGCAAATATGGTGAGGGGCGGCGCATTCTGAAGATGGCGCCCCTGCATCACCATTTTGAAAAGAGCGGCTGGCGCGAAACGCAGGTGGTGGTCCGGTTCTGGATCATCACCATGCTGCTGTGCCTGGTCGGTTTGTCCACCTTGAAATTGCGTTGAACGGCATGCTGTCACTTCAAGATCAACACGCTCTCATTCTGGGCCTCGGAGACTCCGGCCTGGCGATGGCGCGTTGGTGCGCGCGCAATGGCGCGCATGTGACTGTCATGGACTCGCGGGCGCAACCACCGCATCTGGCCACATTGCTGGCTGAATACCCGCAGGTTGTATTCAAGACGGGCCTCTTCGAAGCGTCGGTCGTTGAAGGCAGCGACATCCGTGCAGTCTTCAAAAGCCCCGGCTTGTCACCCCAAAGTGTTGCGCCCTTATGGACGGCAGCGCAAGCCATGGGCTTGTGGCTGGGAACCGAGCTGAGTTTGTTTGCGCAGGCATTGCGCGATTTGCACGCCACTGTGGCGTACCAACCGCAGGTTCTGGCCATCACTGGCACCAACGGCAAAACCACAGTCACTGCACTGACGGGTTTGTTACTGGCGCGTGCAGGTGTCGATGCGGTCGTGGCAGGCAACATTGGGCCCACCTTGCTGGACACCCTGAGCCAGAGGCTTGACAGCGAGGCTGGTTTGCCTCAAACCTGGGTGTTGGAATTGTCCAGCTTTCAGCTCGAAGGCGTGGACGCCTTCGAGCCGACCGCCGCTGCATTGCTCAACATCACACAGGACCACCTTGACTGGCATGGGGACATGGCTGCTTATGCGAAAGCCAAGGAAAATGTGTTCGGGCAGCAGGCCCTGATGATTCTCAATCGTGACGATGCGGCCACTTTGGCCATGTTGCCAACGCCCGAGCAAATCAAGAAAAAGCAGCGCATGACGCGGGAATTCCTGACGTTTGGCAGCGATGTGCCCAACCGTCCTGGAGACTATGGCCTGGAGTCTGTGAACGGCATGACCTGGCTGGTGCGTGCACTGCAAGCCGATGAAACGCGCAAGCGTCGCCGTGACGAAGAGGAAGAAATTCATCTCCAACGGCTGATGCCTGCGGATGCATTGCGCATCCGCGGTCGCCACAATGCACTCAACGCACTGGCAGCGTTGGCGCTGGCTTGCAGTACCGGGCGAACGCTGGCGCCCATGCTGTATGGCCTGCGCGAATACAGTGGCGAGCCGCATCGGGTCGAGCCTGTGGCCATCGTTCAGGACGTGGAATATTTCGATGACAGCAAAGGAACGAATGTTGGAGCGACCGTCGCGGCGTTGACCGGGCTGGGCGCGGATCGTCGTCTGGTGGCCATTCTGGGGGGCGATGGCAAGGGCCAGGACTTCTCGCCACTGGTCGATCCGCTCAAGCGTCATGCACGCGCGGTGGTCTTGATCGGACGGGATGCACCTGCTTTGCGCGAGGCTCTGGCCGCCGCAGGCGTGCCCATGCAGGATGCAGCCGACCTGCCGCAAGCTGTCCATCAAGCGCGTGAGTTGGCACAGCCCGGTGATGCCGTGCTGCTGTCACCAGCCTGCGCCAGTTTGGACATGTTCCGAAATTATGCGCACCGTGCCGAAGTCTTTGTGGAAGCGGTGCAAGCGTTGGCGCAAGAGGAGGGCATGGCATGACCGCCTTCGCCGCCTCCCTGGGCCGATTCTGGTCTCGCCTGTGGGGTGAACCACCGGTCGAAGGCCCGGATGCCCTTCCCGTACGTGTGCATGGCACCGAGTTCACACGCACGGGTGCAGCGCCTGTGCGTGTGAAGGGGTTTGACCAACCGCTGGCCTGGGTCACCCTGTGCTTGCTGATGTGGGGCTTGGTGATGGTGTATTCCGCATCGATCGCCATGCCTGACAACCCGCGCTTTGCCAATTATTCGCAGACGCATTTTCTGGTGCGCCATGTGGCATCGATTGGCATTGCCTTTGTGGCGGCGTTGCTGGCGTTCCAGGTGCCAGTCAACACCTGGGAGAAACTGGCACCCTGGCTGTTTGTGGTGTCGCTCATCTTGTTGATCGCGGTGCTGATTCCATTCATTGGAAAAGGGGTGAATGGCGCGCGGCGTTGGATTTCACTGGGCATCATGAACTTTCAGCCTTCCGAACTGGCCAAGTTGGGCGTGCTCCTGTATGCCAGCAATTACATGGTGCGCAAAATGGAAGTGAAGGAAAAGTTTTTCACTTCTGTCGCGCCCATGGGCATTGCCGTGGCGGTGGTGGGCTTGCTGCTTCTGGCCGAACCTGACATGGGGGCCTTCATGGTGATTGCCGTGATCGCCATGGGCATTTTGTTCCTGGGTGGCGTGAATGCACGCATGTTCTTCCTGATCGCTGCGGTCCTGGTCGTGGCATTTGGGTTGATGATTGCCTTGTCCGAGTGGCGTCGTGAACGCATTTTTGCCTATCTCGACCCCTGGAGTGAGAAGCATGCGCTGGGCAAGGGCTACCAGTTGTCACATTCGCTGATTGCGATTGGGCGGGGTGAGATCTTTGGCGTCGGGTTGGGGGGCAGTGTGGAAAAACTGCACTGGCTGCCAGAGGCGCACACCGATTTTCTGCTCGCGGTGATCGGCGAAGAGTTTGGTTTCATCGGTGTACTGGTGGTGATCGGCTTGTTCATGTGGCTGACCCGTCGCATCATGTACATCGGTCGACAGGCCATCGCCATGGATCGCATTTTTGCCGGTCTGCTGGCGCAGGGCGTGGGCATCTGGGTGGGATTTCAGTCCTTCATCAACATGGGTGTGAACCTGGGCGCACTGCCTACCAAGGGGCTGACCTTGCCCCTCATGAGTTACGGTGGCTCGGCCATCTTGCTGAACCTGGTGGCCATCGCCATGGTTTTGCGCGTCGATTATGAGAATCGACAACTGATGCACGGAGGCCGCTTGTGAGCACAGGAACGGCACTGGTCATGGCGGGTGGAACGGGGGGGCACATCTTCCCGGGACTGGCTGTGGCCGAGCGTCTGCGCGAATTGGGTTGGCGTGTGCACTGGCTTGGCGGCCCCGCGCCCAGCATGGAAAGCCAATTGGTGCCGCCGCGTGGTTTCACCTATGAAACCGTGGCGTTTTCCGGGGTGCGTGGCAAAGGCATGAAAACCCTGGCCATGTTGCCATGGCGCATGCTCAAGGCTTTGTGGCAGAGTCTGCAAGTGATACGTCGTGTCCAGCCCGATGTGGTGCTGGGCTTTGGGGGCTACATCAGTTTGCCAGCAGGCTTGGTCAGTGCCGCCTCGGGGCATCCCCTGGTGTTGCATGAGCAGAATTCGATTGCCGGCCTGAGCAACAAGATTCTCGCCCGCGTGGCGCGCCGGGTATACACCGCATTTCCACAAGTCCTGGACCGAGCTGAATGGGTGGGCAATCCCTTGCGCCAAGCCTTCTTGACCCAGGCCCCACCGGCTGTGCGCTTTGCTGGCCGCAGCGGTCGCTTGCGGGTGCTGATCGTGGGGGGCAGTCTGGGCGCACAGGCTTTGAACCAGGTGGTGCCGCAAGCCTTGGCTTTGTTGCCTGAGGCGCAACGTCCCGAGGTTGTGCATCAAAGTGGCGCCAAACAAATCGATGCTTTGCGCCAGACCTATGCGCAAGCCGGTGTACAAGCCGAGTTGACCCCCTTCATCGAAGACACGGCATCGGCTTTTGCGCAAGCCGATCTGGTGATTTGCCGTGCCGGGGCCAGTACCGTGACCGAATTGGCTGCCGTGGGTGTTGCTGCCTTGTTCGTGCCTTTCCCTCACGCCGTGGATGACCATCAAACCACCAACGCCCGTTTCCTCACGGCGCAGGGCGGTGGCTGGTGCGTGCCTCAAAGCGAATTGACCGCTGCGGCATTGGCACAAAGACTGGCAAATTTGCAGCGGTCGGAATTGCTGGAAGCGGCCGAAAAAGCTTATTTGCAAAGAAAAACAAGTGCTGTGGATGTGATCGTCAAGGCATGCCAGGAGCTGGTCGCATGAAACACGCCATTCGACACATTCACTTTGTAGGTATCGGTGGTGCCGGCATGAGTGGCATTGCAGAAGTGCTGCTGAATCTGGGTTATGCGGTGTCTGGCTCTGATTTGTCGGACGGTCCCGTGCTCAGGCGCTTGAAAGGCCTGGGCATCCAGACTTTTGTGGGGCATGATGCGGCCCATATCGCGGGCGCAGATGCGGTGGTCACCTCCACCGCGGTGAAGTCGGACAACCCGGAGGTGGTCGTCGCGCACCAGAAGTTGATCCCGGTGGTGCCCCGGGCAGTGATGCTGGCCGAGCTGATGCGCATGAAGCAAGGCATCGCGATTGCTGGCACGCACGGCAAAACCACCACCACCAGTTTGGTGGCCAGCATGCTGGCTGAGGCAGGCCTGGATCCCACGTTCGTGATTGGTGGCCGTCTCAACAGTGCCGGTGCCAACGCCAAATTGGGCAGTGGCGATTACATTGTGGTCGAAGCCGATGAGTCCGATGCATCTTTCCTGAATTTGCTGCCAGTGATGTCGGTGGTGACCAACATCGATGCCGATCACATGGACACCTATGGTCATGACTTTGGCCGTTTGAAGGGCGCTTTCATCGAGTTCCTGCATCGCATGCCGTTCTACGGCGCGGCCATTCTGTGCACGGACGATGCCGCCGTGCGCAGCATCCTGGCCGAAGTGTCCCGTCCCATCACCAGCTATGGTTTGGGCGAGGAGGCGCAGGTCCGCGCACATGAGGTCACCGCGGTGGGTGCACGCATGCAATTCCGTGTGACCCGTCGCAATGGCGTGACCTTGCCAGATTTGATGATCGACTTGAATTTGCCGGGTGTGCACAATGTGTTGAATGCCTTGGCCGCGATTGCGGTGGCCGTGGAGCTGAACATTCCTGATGCGGCAGTGCAAAAGGCATTGGCTGAATTCAAAGGGGTCGGTCGTCGCTTCCAGCGCCACGGCGAGGTGAACGCTCGCCAGGGCGGGCAATTCACGCTGATCGAAGACTATGGCCATCACCCGGTCGAACTTGCTGCGACGTTGGCAGCGGCCCGTGGTGCATTTCCCGGACGCCGACTGGTGCTCGCTTTTCAGCCGCACCGCTACACCCGCACACGCGATTGCTTTGAGGATTTTGTGCAGGTGCTGGGGCGGGCCGATGTGGTTTGGCTGACCGAGGTCTATGCCGCAGGTGAAGCACCCATTGTGGCGGCGGATGGCCGTGCGCTGGTGCGTGCCTTGCGCGTCGCTGGGCAGGATGCGATTCAGTTCAGTCAAGACACCGAGCAGTTGGCCCAATTGATTGCACAACAAGCGCAGGATGGCGATGTGGTCATGTGCATGGGCGCCGGTTCGATCGGCTCGGTACCGGCGCGTGTGCTGGCATTGCAATCTGCTGTGACGGGAGAAAACGCATGAGCACCCTGTTGACAAATTTGCCGCCGCACAAGCCGTGGGATGCATCTCTCAAAGTGGCTGTGCTGATGGGCGGGCACTCCGCCGAGCGCGAGGTTTCGATGATGTCGGGGCAGGGTGTTTTGCAGGCCTTGCGCAGCCAGGGCGTGGATGCGCACGCCTTTGACCCTGCGGAGCAAGGTCTGGAGACACTCCGGCGTGAAGGTTTTGACCGTGCCTTCATTGCTTTGCACGGTCGGTTCGGTGAAGACGGCAGCGTGCAAGGCGCGCTGGAGTTGCTGGGTATTCCGTACACGGGTTCGGGCGTGATGGCGTCGGCCATGGCAATGGACAAGGTGATGACCAAGCGCATCTGGACGGCCGTGGGTTTGTCCACCCCAGCCTCGGTGTGGCTGCCACCAGAAGAGCAAACCCCTGCCCGATTGGCTGAAATTCCGGGCGAGCTTGGCTTGCCTTTGATCGTGAAGCCGCCACGGGAAGGTTCCTCCATTGGGGTGACCAAGGTGGGCGTTGCGTCGGCATTGCCGGCAGCCGTGGCGTTGGCCACCCAATACGATCCTGATTTGCTGTGCGAGTCTTTCGTTGAGGGCATGGAGGTCACCTGCCCCGTGCTGGGCACAGGGGCCAGTGCCATCGCTTTGCCGGTGGTGCGCATTGCGGCACCCGATGGTGCGTATGACTATCAGAACAAGTACTTCACCGACGATGTGAAATACCATTGTCCCAGCGGTTTGTCGCCCGCTTTGGAGCAGCGCATCCAGCAATTGGTGCTGGCGGCTTACCGTGCCTTGGGTTGTCGTGGCTGGGGGCGTGCCGATCTGATGATTCGAGCCGCTGACGAACAACCCTTTTTGCTGGAGATGAACACCTCGCCGGGCATGACCAGCCATTCTCTGGTACCCATGTCGGCCCGTGCCGCTGGCATTTCCTATGAAGACCTGTGCTTGCGTGTGCTCAGCAGCGCAGCGCTGGACCATGCACCTCGGGAGGCCACGCGGTGAACGCTCGCTTCCATGCCAGCCTGGACATGCCTTTGGCGATGCCATTGGATGTCAAACTCATGAACATGGCGTCCACCGTCATGACCTTGGGGTGTGGCTTGCTGGTGGTGGCGGCTCTGGTGTGGTGGTTGCTGCGCTTGCCGCTGTTCGCGCTGGCAGGCATCACGGTCACGGGCGAGGTCGAGCACAACAATGTGGTGACCTTGCGTGCCAATGTGACACCGAAATTGAATGGTAATTTTTTCACAGTGGATCTGGCCCAGGCGCGCAAAGTTTTTGAATCTGTGCCTTGGGTGCGGCACGCTGTGGTGCAGCGCGAGTTTCCCAATCGATTGCGCGTCCATTTGGTGGAGCATCAGCCGGTGGCATTTTGGGGCCATGAAGGCGAGGGGCGTTTGCTGAACCAGCAGGGTGAAATTTTTGAAGCCAATCTGGGTGACCTGGAAGATGAGGACATGCCTCTGCTGCAGGGGCCGGACAACCAGTCTGCACAGGTGCTGGCGATGTACCTTGAGCTTGCACCCGTTTTTCAGGCGTTGACGCTGCCAATGGAAGGCCTGGAGCTGACAGCGCGGGGCAGTTGGCGCGCCCATCTGGGTCGACGCGCCGTGGTTGAAATGGGGCGCGGCAACCCTGAAGAGTTGAAAGCAAGATTGCAACCGTTGATTCAAACGCTGCCCAGTGTGGCTGCGCGTTTCGGACGGAAAGTGGCTGCACTGGAATCGGCAGATTTGCGGCATGAGAACGGTTATGCCTTGCGCATGCGCGGCATCACCACGGTGGATCCACAACAGGTGAAGAAATAAGGCACGAGGTCTCTCTATGGCAAAAGAGTACAAGGATTTGGTGGTCGGGCTGGACATTGGCACCAGCAAGGTCATGGCGGTGGTGGCGGAAGTCTTGCCCGGTGGCGAGATGAAAATCGCCGGGCTCGGCGTGTCAGCCAGCAATGGTCTCAAGCGTGGCGTGGTGGTCAATATCGACGCCACGGTGCAAAGCATTCAGCAGGCTTTGAAAGAAGCTGAATTGATGGCCGATTGCAAAATTACCCGCGTCTATACCGGCATCACGGGGAGCCATATCCGCGGCATCAACTCCAGCGGCATGGTGGCGGTCAAAGACCGCGAGGTGACGGCACCCGATGTGGCGCGTGTGGTCGAAACGGCCAAGGCCATCAACATCTCCACCGACCAGCGCTTGTTGCTGGTGGAGCCACAGGAGTTCGTGATTGACGGCCAGGACGTCAAAGAGCCCATCGGCATGAGTGGCATCCGGCTCGAAGCCAAAGTGCACATCGTCACCGGCGCTCAAAGTGCAGCTGAAAACATCATCAAGTGTGTGCGCCGTTGTGGGCTGGATGTGGATCAGTTGATGCTGAATCCTCTGGCTTCCAGCCTGTCCGTGCTGACCGCCGATGAAAAAGACTTGGGCGTGGCCTTGGTCGACATCGGTGCAGGTACCACCGATGTGGCAATCTTCACAGGCGGCGCCATCCGCCACACGGCTGTGATTCCCATTGCGGGCGATCTCATCACCAGTGACATCGCCATGGCCTTGCGCACGCCCACCAAAGACGCTGAAGACATCAAGGTGGAATCGGGCTATGCCAAGCAAATGCTGGCCGATCCCGAAATGCAGGTTGAAGTGCCTGGCCTGGGCGATCGAGGCCCGCGCATGCTCAGTCGCCAGGCGCTGGCCGGTGTGATCGAACCACGCGTGGAAGAAATCTTCTCGCTGGTACAGCAAGTGATCCGCGATTCAGGTTTTGAAGAGGTGCTGTCTTCCGGCATCGTGCTGACAGGTGGCAGTGCCGTCATGCCGGGCATGGTCGAACTCGGCGAGGACATTTTCCTCAAGCCCGTGCGTCGCGGACTGCCGCACTACGGCGGGGCTTTGTCGGACATGGTGTCGCAACCCCGGGCTTCCACAGTGATGGGGTTGCTGGAAGAAGCCCGTCTGGGCCGCATGCGTGGCTTTAAGGTGGCGCAAAAAAGCGGCTCGGTGAAAACCGCATTTGGCCGTGTCAAAGACTGGTTTGTAGGGAACTTCTGATGAGCCATTTCAATCTGCAATCTCATCTGGCGCGAGGTAGCCCTGCATGGCCCAGCGGGCGATGTTGGCGATGGCGACCTTGCTGTCGCGGCGCACCGCCTGCGTACTGAAGGTTTTCATCTAAATCAATAAACGAAACAAATCAACGGCAACTGCAACTTGGAAAATTGGAGAAAAGTATGAGCATCGAAATGATTGAAGTCGAAGAATTCAACTCTGGCACCCAGATCAAAGTGATCGGCGTGGGCGGTGGCGGCGGCAACGCGGTCGAGCACATGATCGCCAGCGGCGTCAAAGGGGTGGAGTTTGTTTGCGCCAACACCGATGCGCAGGCACTGCGTGCCAGTTCGGCACACAAAACCATTCAACTCGGTCACAGCGGCCTGGGCGCTGGCAGCAAGCCCGAGCGCGGCCGTGAAGCCGCCGAAGCTGCGGTGGACCAGATTCGTGAAACCCTGGAAGGCTGCAACATGCTCTTTATCACTGCTGGCATGGGCGGTGGTACAGGCACCGGTGCTGCGCCAGTGGTGGCGCGCGTCGCACGTGAAATGGGCATTCTCACTGTGGGTGTGGTCACCAAGCCTTTCGAGTGGGAAGGCGGTCGCCGCATGAACCACGCAGAAGCTGGCCTGTCCGAGCTGGAAGCGAATGTCGATTCCCTGATTGTGGTGCTCAACGAAAAGTTGCTCGAAGTCTTGGGCGATGACATCACGCAAGACCAGGCTTTTGCCTATGCCAACGATGTGCTGCGCAACTCGGTGGGTGGCATTGCCGAAATCATCAATGTGGAAGCCTTGGTGAACGTCGACTTCGAAGACGTTCGCACAGTCATGAGCGAGCAGGGCAAGGCCATGATGGGCACGGCCAAAGCCAATGGTCCGGACCGCGCCCGCATCGCTGCCGAGCAAGCCGTGGCATGCCCGCTGCTGGAAGGCATCGACATGTCTGGCGCCAAGGGCGTGCTGGTGCTGATCACGGCAGCCAAGGGCGGCCTGAAACTGTCCGAGTCGCGCGAAGCCATGAACACCATCCGTGCTTATGCTTCCCCCGATGCGCACGTCATCTATGGCACGGCCTATGACGACAATCTGGGTGACGAAATCCGCGTGACGGTGGTGGCCACAGGCCTGTCCGTGGGTGGTCGCCGCAACACTCAGCCGTTGCAAGTCATCCGTACTGGCACCGACAATGTGCCTTTCGTCGTGCCCTCGATGGACAGCACCCAGGCGCCTGCCGCTGGTGCCACCACCATGGCCCAGCCCGACTACGGCAGCATGGCCGTTCCCAGTGTGTGGCGTACCAACCGCACCCAGGCTGCGGCCAAGGTTGACGCATTGGCCTCAGGCGGCATGGATGATTACGAGATCCCGGCCTTCTTGCGCAAGCAGGCGGATTAAAATCCAGGGGTGCTGCAACAAAGAACACTCCAATCCATCACCCGCGCCGTAGGCGTTGGCCTGCACAGTGGCCAGCGGGTGGAATTGACCCTGCGTCCAGCCCAGCCGGACACAGGGATTGTGTTCCGTCGCGTCGATCTGCCGCAGCCCGTGGATATCCCCGTTGGGGCTACGGCAGTCACCGACACGCGCCTGGCGTCCACCATCTCCGAAGGTGGCGCCAAGGTGCATACCATCGAGCATCTGATGTCGGCCTGTTCCGGTTTGGGGATCGACAATCTCTATGTGGACATCACAGCCGAGGAAGTGCCCATTCTGGACGGGTCAGCATCGTCTTTTGTTTTTCTGCTCCAGAGCGCAGGCATTGCATTGCAAAATGCACCCAAGCGGTTTGTGCGAGTCCTCAAACCGGTGGAGGTGCGTGAAGGACAGGGTGCTCAGGAAAAATGGGCTCGCCTCTCGCCGCACCATGGCTTCAAACTCAGTTTTGAAATCGATTTCAACCATCCGGCGGTGGACTCCACCGGCCAGCGGGTGGAATTCGACATGGACACCGGTCGCTACACCCGGGATATCGCGCGGGCGCGCACCTTTGGCTTCACCCGTGATGTGGAGATGATGCGCGCCAATGGCCTGGCGCTGGGGGGTGGCCTGGACAATGCCATCGTGATGGACGATTACAAAGTTCTCAACAGCGATGGCTTGCGTTATGACGATGAATTTGTGAAACACAAAATTCTGGATGCCATGGGCGACCTTTATGTGCTGGGCAAGCCTTTGCTGGCGGCTTACAGCGCGTTTCGCTCCGGACACGCCATGAACAACCGCCTGCTGCGCGAATTGCTCAGTCGCCCAGATGCTTATGAAATCGTCACGTTTCAAAACGAGCGTGATGCACCCTGTGGCTTGGCGCAACTCGCCCCTTCCTGGTAAACACCATGTTGCTGCTGCGTGGCCTGGTCATGCTGTGCTTGCTGGCTTCCGCCGTGGCGTTCGTGTTCTACATCGGCACAGGCAAAGACGCCTATCGTCGCTGGGGCTGGGTGATTCTCAAATGGACATTGGTGGCCGCATTCATGTTTTTTGCTGTGCTGCTGATGGAGCGGCTTTGACATGCGCCTGCTAGGCATTGACCCCGGCTTGCAAACCACCGGTTTTGGCTTGATCGACGCGCAAGGCGGGAGACTGGCCTATGTGGCCAGTGGCACCATCCGCACCAGTCGTGTTGCACAGGGCGATTTGCCTGCGCGCATCAAGGTCCTGTTTGAAGGTGTTCAGGAGGTGATTGACCGCTACCAGCCTGAGCAAGCAGCGCTGGAAATTGTCTTTGTCAATGTCAACCCGCAAGCCACCTTGAAACTGGGGCAGGCGCGGGGCGCCTGTCTGAGCGCTCTGGTGCATCGCAATCTCAGTGTGGCCGAATACACCGCCTTGCAAATGAAGCAGGCCGTGGCTGGGCACGGCCGCGCGGCCAAGGCGCAAGTGCAGGAGATGGTCAAGCGCTTGCTGAATTTGCCTGGCTTGCCAGGCCCCGATGCGGCAGACGCGCTGGGCCTGGCCATCACGCATGCGCACAGCGGTCTGGCTTTGTCGCGCTTGGCGGCAGCGGGTGCGTCCACCCGAAAAGTCAGTGGGATGTACCGCCAGGGTCGCAGCCACTGAGCTTGTGCGCGGTATGTTTCAGGGCAGGCGCGCGCTGGCCATGCGCGACAAAATCACCTCGGTACGGTCCTGCAGATAAGATGAATTGGGCAGCCGCTCAAAATATTTGGGACGCGGCAGCATCACCACCAGGCGCGCTGCTTCCCAGGCTTGCAACTGAGCAGCGGGTTTCTGGAAGTAATGCTGTGCGGCGGCTTCCGCGCCGAACACGCCTTCACCCCATTCCACATGGTTGAGATAAATCTCCAGAATGCGGCGCTTGTCCAGCAGGGCCTCCAGCATCACGGTCAACACAAACTCCTGCGACTTGCGCCAGAGTGTTCGTTCGCCTGAAAGAAACAGATTTTTGGCCAGTTGCTGCGTGATCGTCGAACCGCCCACCATTTTCGCTGGACGATTCTGGCGTGCTTGTGCCTGGGCCCGTGCATTGCGTTGCCACGCTTTCTCCAGTGCTTCCCATCGCACGCCATGGTGCTGCGCAAAAAGATCGTCTTCCGACACAATCACGGCGCGCTTGAGGTTGTCAGGCAGGGCCGCATAAGGCACCCAGGACTGACGCCAGACCAGGCCCTTGGCGCTGTGAGCGAGGCCCCAGGCTTGAGAGCGTTCAAAGCTGGTGGATTGCGGGTCCAGCACCACCATCAGTGCGATACGGCCTGCGAAGAACAACTGCAACGAGAGCGAGGCGAGTAAAAGCAAGCCCAGCCATTGCCACAAGAGTTGCCAGCGCTTCATGGTGATCCGGGTCCGGTCAGGCGTGTTTGCAAGACATCACCGTCGCGCGAAAAAATGAACCGTGACACCAGGGCCAGCTGATCGGCCTGGCGTCGCATGGCGGGGGTGAAAGCCCCAAAGGGGCCTGCCTGATTGGCAATCGCCTGTGCGCGTCGGTCCAGATCGCGCTCTCCCGAACTTTCCACCACTTCGGTGCTCAAGACATGGCCCCGGGCATCCACCGTGACGATCATGGTCAGTGCGCCATACAGTTTTTGTCCTTGCCTTTCCGGGAAATTGCGTGTGCCGGTGTTTTCGATTTTGCGTTTGAGTTGGTCGTAATATTGGGCGTAGGCCACTTCACGTGTGGAAGGGCTCAGATAGCGCTTGCGCGGGCGCGCGTTTTCTTCCTGGATGCGCTGCTCGATTTCAGCCAGCATTTTCAACAATTGCTGCCGTCGTTGCTCGACGGCACTGTTTTGTTCCTTGGGCTGGGTTGGGGGCAATTGAGCCAGCAGTTTTTTGACCTGACTCAGCATCAGTGACTGCTGCTCCTGCAAGGCACTGAGTTGTTGTTGAAGTTGCTCTGTGCCTTCCCCGTTTTGGCGGCGTGCTGCATCCGGTAGGGGCGAAGTCGCCCGGCCCTGGCGGGCATCGCCGCCACCGTTCAAGCTGGTTTGTGCCAAAGCTTGTGCACGGGATGTTTGCTTCTCTTTGGCTGTGGTGCGTGTGTTGACCAGGATCACTTCCAGTGGACTGTCCTTGAACAAGCGTTCAAAACGGGAAGGGTCGGCCCATTTCAACGACAACAAGCCTGCATGAACGGCCAGCGACACGCCCAAAGCCACCAGCAGGGGCCTCTGGGTGCCAAATCGTCGCAGGTCCGTGATGCTCACGGCGAGCCAGATCCCTCGGCCGACGACGTCTCGGTTTCGTTCAGATCAACGGCAATGGTCAGTGGCCCGGCGTTGGTGGCATCGTCATCCTGTTCGTCGTCATCGGCGGAGTCAAGGGTTGCCTGGTTTTCGCGCAAAGCGATGAATTGGCCGCTCACGTCCAGCGTGATGTCATCCACACTGCTGACGCGCAGCAGCACCTGTGTGCCGCGCGGGAGATCGCCGCCACCGAGCACCGGCAGCACCAGGGGCAACGCGTCGGCGCGCGCCATTGGTGGCTGACCTGGAAAGCTCTTGAAGACAGTGGCAGCCAGCTCTGTGATGCCTTGTTGCTGCAGGTATTGCAAGGTCCAGAAACGCTCCATGCTGGCCTGGTAGCCGTTGTAAGCGGCGTAGGCGGCATCGAACGCTGAAATGATGGAGAACAGTTCTGCGTCCTTGGGCTTGAAAGGCGCAGCCAGCGCGGCGGTTCGACCGTGTCGGGCGCAGGCAATGATTTGCCATTGGTTGACCAGATCGGTGTACCGACGCAGCGGCGAGGTGCTCCAGGCATAGCACGGGACGCCAATGCCAGCATGCGGCAACGCCTTGGTGCCCATACGCACTTTCACGCCAGGTGCCAGGCTGGCCTGGCTGCGGTAAATGGCGGGCACACCGAGTTCGGCAAGCCATTGCCCCCAGGTGCTGTTGGCCAGGATCATGGCTTCGGCCACCATCAGGTCCAGCGGAGCGCCACGCTGGCGCACGCTGATCTCCACCGGTTCGTTGCCTTGCGGTTCGTGACTTTGCACATCGCGCAAACGAAAGTTGTAGTCCGGGCGATTGAAATTTTCTGGCTTGCCGCGCACTTTCTCTCGTTCGGACTTCAAGTGTTGTGCCAGTCGGAAGAGAAATGCCAGCTGGGCGTGAGGCATGGCGGGTTGTTCCGCAGTGCTGGCAGGCGCGGGCTGGTTGAGCCAGCTTTCAGTCACGACCTGATCCAGCTGGTCATGGCGCAAATTGGCGGCAATCGGGACTTGCTCCAGCCTGGTTTCCGAGGACTGCACTTGCAAACTGGTTTCGTCAAAACGCACATACAAGGACACCGCAGGACAGTTGCGCCCTTCCTGCAAGGTGTAAGTTTGCACCACGTCATCGGGCAGCATGGTGATTTTGTGCCCTGGCATGTACACCGTGGACAGTCGCGCACGCCCCAAACCATCCAGGACACTGCCGGGGCTGATGGCCAAGCCAGGTGCTGCGATGTGGATGCCCAGTGTGACGCTGCCTGTGCCCAAGCCTTGGAGCGACAAGGCATCGTCAATTTCCGTGGTTTGTGAGTCGTCGATCGAATAGGCCTGCACCGATGCGAGGGGCAAATCTTGTGCAACGAAGGGCGCTTCCAGCTTGGGGAAGCCGGTGCCTTTTGGGAAAAACTCAAACAGAAAGCGCTGCCAATGAAATTGATAGGGTGAACGGATGGCACCCGCACGCTGCAGCAAGGCCAATGGCGCGCTCTGGGTGGATTTGGCTGCAGCTACCACCGCTTTGTATTCCGGTGCGTTCTTGTCTGGCTTGAAAAGAATTTTGTAAAGCTGTGACAAGACGGGTTCAGGGCAGCGGCCTTGTGCCAGTTCACTCGCCCAGGCATCGATTTGCAACTGAATCTGCTTCTTTTTTTCAATGGCGGCCAGGGCCTGCTGCAAAATTTCCGCCGGTGCCTTCTTGAAGCGCCCCTTGCCTGCGCGGCGAAAGTAGTGCGGTGCCTCGTACAAACGGAACAAGGCCGCCGTTTGCTGGACCAGTGTGGCTTGGCTGCTGAAATACTCGCGCGCAAGATCGGCAAAACCAAATTCATCTTCCGGTGCGAATTCCCAGGCCAGATCCAGCTCAATGTCGTGGGACAAAGCCTGGGCTTGCTGTAACAATTCAGCAGGTGTGGGTTTTTCAAATTTCAGCAGAATCTGGGCTGATTTCGCTTTGACCCGCTTGCCGGATTCCAGCTCGATTTGCGCCGAACTTTCGGCCTCAGAGAGGATGCGGCCCGACAGAAATTTGCCGGCTTCTTCAAACAGTGCGTACATGGGGTGATTCTCCCATGAGCTTGCGGTTACTGGCACGGTAGTTGCTGTATTTGACCGGGAAAGTGCGTCGTCAATTTTTTGACAGGCTTTCTCCTGTTTCAATTCGATCTCAGTCGCGCGGCTCTCATGACCATTTTGCAGTTGTCTGCCCAAAGCTTTGTCCGCCCAGAGGCCACTCTGGAGGTGGTGCCCCTGGCAGTGGCCGCGGGCATCACCGTCACTTATGAGTGGTACGTGGACGATGATGAAGCACCCCATAGCACCGGGCCACGCTTTGTCTGGTCCCCCAATCTTTACAACAGCACGCTGACAGCTCGCGCCAGCTATGTGGACGTCAGTGGCGTGACCCTGTGGGTCCTCAGCGAGCCTGTCAAAGTCAATGCCGCGCCAGCGGGGGCAGTCCAGATTGCGGGGACGTTTGAAGAAGATGGACTGGTGACGGCCACCTCGACCGTGACCGATCTGGACGGCATGGGCGACGCACTGCTTGCGTACCAATGGCTTGCAGATGGCGTGGACATTTCAGGGGCCACCGAAGAATTTTTCGTGTTGACACAGGCAGAGGTTGGCAAGCGGATCAGTGCCCGGGTCAGTTACACCGATGGCGATGGCAGACCGGAGTCCGTCACCAGCAGTCTCAGTACGGCGATCAAAAACATTCAGGATCCAGTCACAGGCACGTTGCGCATCGATGGAAACTTTACAGAAGGTCAAACCCTGACAGCGGTGACGACCGATCTGGCCGATCAGGACGGATTGCCGACGTCGCTGACCTACCTTTGGAAGGCCGATGGTGTGCGCATTTCGGGAGTCACAGGCTCCCAGTGGGTTCTCGGGCAGGAGCAGGTTGGAAAAACCATCAGTCTGTCCTTGCAGTTCACGGACTTGCAAGGCCATTTGGAGAGTCTGGTCGCAGACAACGAAGGTCAGGTGGCTAACGTCGATGATCCCACCCAAGGCAGTTTGAAAATTGCCGGCGAGGCGTTGCAAGGTGTGTTGCTCAAGGCCGTCACCGACTTCACGGACGAGGATGGCATAGGCAGCTATGCCTATCAATGGTTGCAAAATGGTGTGGCCATAGAAGGTGCCACCCAGTCCTCCTTGCTTGTGGGGGGGCAGGCGTTCGTGGGCAAGACCATCGGTCTGCAAGTCATTCATACCGACTTGCTGGGCACAGTGGCGCCGATGTTCACCGCCGAAACTGCCGTCATTGCCAATGCCAATGACCTGCCCAGCGGCGCCGTCACGATCGATGGCGACTTGATCGAAGACGCCACTTTGACGGTCAGCCAAACATTGCAGGATGCCGATGGCATGCCCTCCGAAGTGAGCTATCAATGGCTTGCAGATGGCCAGGCCATCACTGGCGCGACGGGCACCACATGGGTTCTGCAACAGGCCCAGGTGGGGCGGCGCATCAGCGTGCAGGCGAGTTACACCGATGGGTTTGGCACCCAGGAAACAAAAACCAGCGCTGCCACCACAGCGATTCAGAACGTCAATGACCTGCCGAGCGGGACGGTGGAAATAGCTGGGAAAGTGCGAGAGGCGGAAACGCTTCAGGCGGTGACGACGTCGCTGTCGGACGAAGACAACAATGGCCTCGCGCCTGCGCCGCTGAGTTATCAGTGGCGTGCCAACAGCGTCAATATCCCAGGTGCCACGGGCAGCAGTTTCTTGTTGACGCAAGCGCAAGTGGGGCAGGTGATCAGTGTGGTCGTGAAATACGTCGACAAACTGGCGCAAGCCGAGACAGTCACCAGCGCCGAGACGGTGGCCGTGGCCAACGAGAACAATCAACCGACAGGGACTGTGACGATCACAGGCACGGCCCAGGAAGACCGTACGCTCACAGCGACCCAGACGCTGGATGACAAAGATGGCGTAGGCGTGATCCACTGGCGTTGGCTGGCGGATGGCCAGGCCATTGCCGGAGAGGAGCAGCCGACTTTGCTGTTGAAGCAGGCACACGTGGGCAAGCTGATCACAGCTTTGGCCAGTTACACCGATGCCCTGGGGCAAGATGAGTCGGTGTCAAGTGCGGCCACGGTGAAAGTGGCCAACGTACAAGATCCGTGTGAAGGAACGGTGGCCATTTTGGGCACCGTTTACCAAGGGGAAAGCCTGTCTGTTGACCTGGATCTGAGTGACGAGGATGGGATTGCAAGCATTGCCTATCAGTGGCTGATGGATGGTGTGGCACTGTCTGGCGCCACCCAGAACAATTTGTTGTTGGGGCAGGCGCAGGTAGGCCATCGACTGGCTGTCAAGGTCACGGCCACAGATGCATTCGGCGTGCAGACGGTTTTTCAGGCCAGTCGGTCGGACTTGATCGAGAACGTCAATGATGCGCCAACGGTTTCCAATGCTGTCTTCTCCGGTTTTGCCAACAAGAGCGTCAAGGGAAGCCTGAGCGCATCCGATGTGGATGGTGATCCTTTTACTTTCTTGCTGGCGCAATCGCCTTTGCATGGTCAAGTTACCCTCAATGAAAAGACGGGCCTGTTTGAGTATGTGCCCGCACTCAACTATGCCGGCCTGGACCAATTTACCTACCAGGCCACGGATGGGAAGGACAATTCTCTGGAAGCCACGGTGCAAGTCAATGTCACCGCTTTGCCCTACCGTGCTTTGACGGGACATACTTATTTTTGGGGCAATGCGGTTTTTGGCACAGGGCACCAACTGTTGCAAAACGTCCAAGTCAAGGCGATGGCAGGCGATGTGTCCTGGATCAGTGGCCTGACACCCCGCGCCGGCACCTACCAGCTGCCCACGATCGAAACGACGCAGGTGGCGTTGACTGCGGTCAAGAGCACGGTCTCCGATGCCACCGTGAAGCCAGCCATGGGCTTGAACGATGTGCTGTCTGCTCTCAAGCTGTATCTGGGGAAAACCACGGCCGAGAGCTCGCCGTATTCATTGATCGCCGCAGATTTCGATGCCAACGGCAAAGTCGAGCTCGGCGATGTGCTGAACATTTTGAAAACTTATCTGGGCAAGACCCCTAGCGTGACTCCGCAATGGGCTTTCGTGGATGCCTCGGCCAATCTGAGTGGCATGACGGCCAAGGCCTGTGCGGTGCCAGCCATGAACCTGAGTCTGATAGACGCCACAAGCACGGTCAACCTGATCGGGGTGCTTCGTGGTGATGTCAATGGCAGTTGGTCGCAACAGTCGGGTTACGATCTTTTCACAGGGTGAGTGTGGTGGTGTCTTGCACAGCCAGGCCCAAAAATGCCATCACCTGGGGCAGGTAGTCCGCAAAATTGCTGAAAGCATGATCGCCGCCTTCGCAAAGCACACCCGGCGAATGGGGATAGCGCCCCGACATTTCCCGCCAATCCAGCAATTCATCCCCTTTCGCAATGAGCGGGAAGACCTGTGGGCCAAAGTGCGTCACCGGTGAAACCAGTGCCGCCAGTTCTTCGACATGCGTGGCTGTGAAATCAAACCCCTGGCTGGAGTCGTGCCAGCAAGTATGGTGACCGATATAGCGGGCCAGGTCGCGCGCAGGATCCACGGCGGGGTTGATCACCACGGCACGCCAACCCCGCACAGACGCAAGCCAGGTTGCGTAAAAACCACCCAGAGAGGATCCCATGACCGCAGATGTGTCGCTGGGCCAATCCTGGGTGCCCTTCAGGATCAACTCGGCTGCCGCTTTGGGGGACGCTGGCAAAGCGGGACACCACCATGTCAACCCGGGCATGCCTTGGGCCACCCGTGCCATTTGTTGTGCCTTGGTGGATTGGGGGGAGGAGCGAAAGCCGTGCAGGTACAGAAGATGGGTGGTGTGTGAGCGGTTCATGCGCCATCCTAATCCAGGGCGTTGCAGGCTGCGGTGGGGAGCGATAATTCCGGCATGCCGATCGTCATCGAAAAACCCTCACTGTTACAAAAAGTGCTGCATCTGCTGCGCGGCTTTGACGGGCCTTTGGCTTTTGCCGTGTTCTTGCTGGCCTGTGCGGGCATGATCACCATGTATTCGTCTGGTTTTGCCAATGGTCAGCGGTTTTTCGACCACGGCCGAAATATCTTGCTGGGGGGGTTCATCATGTTTGTGGTGGCGCAGATTCCCCCTCAACGGTTGATGTCCCTGGCCGTCCCGCTTTATTCTTTGGGTGTGGCCTTGCTGATTGCGGTGGCCTTGTTCGGCCTCACCAAGAAAGGTGCACGACGCTGGCTCAATGTGGGTGTGGTGATTCAGCCCAGCGAAATTCTGAAGATCGCCATGCCGTTGATGCTGGCCTGGTGGTTTCAAAAGCGTGAAGGCCAATTGCGTCCACTGGACTTCCTGGTGGCGGGCTTGCTGTTGCTGGTTCCCGTGGGGCTCATCATGAAACAGCCCGATCTGGGGACGGCGCTGCTGGTACTGAGTGCTGGTCTGTTTGTCATTTTTTTCGCCGGCTTGAGTTGGCGCCTGATCCTGCCCCCTTTTGCGCTGGGTTTCGTGGCATTGATCCTGCTGGTGATTTTTGAGCCCAGCCTATGTGCTGACGGGGTGCGCTGGCCCCTGCTGCACGATTACCAGCAACAAAGGGTGTGCACCTTGCTGGACCCGGGGCGCGATCCGCTGGGGAAAGGCTTTCACATTATCCAGGGCATGATCGCCATTGGCTCCGGTGGTTTCTGGGGCAAGGGTTTCATGCAAGGCACGCAAACCCATTTGGACTTCATCCCCGAGCGCACCACCGATTTCATTTTTGCGGCTTATGGCGAAGAATTTGGACTGTTCGGCAATATTTTGCTGATTCTGGGTTTCTTGTTCCTGATCCTGCGCGGCCTGGCCATTGCGCTGGAAGGCCCGACTTTGTTCACACGCTTGCTGGCAGGTAGCATCACCCTGATCTTTTTCACCTATGCGTTTGTCAACATGGGCATGGTCAGCGGGATCCTGCCGGTCGTGGGGGTGCCGCTGCCTTTCATCAGTTATGGCGGTACAGCCATGGTGACGCTCGGCTTCGGTCTAGGCATATTGATGTCGGTGGCGAAAGCCAAACAATTGGTGCAGTCATGAAATCTGTTGGAATCATTGGCGTGGGCAACATGGGCGGCGGCATGGCCCGGCGTCTGCTGTCGCAGGGCTGGTCAGTGCATGTGTGCGATGTGGATGAGGCTGTGCTACCGCCGCTGAAGGCCTTGGGCGCTGTGGTTCAATCGACCCCGGCATCGCTCGCAGCGGCGGTGGACAGACTGATTGTGTGCGTGGTGGATGCGCAGCAGATGTCGGATGTGTTGTTCGGTTCGACCGGTGCCGCCCAGGAGCTTCGCCTGGGGCAAGCAGTGCTTCTGTGTCCGACCATCTCGCCCGAAGACGCTGAAACTCTGGGGCGGCGATTGACGGCGCTGGGCTCGGAACCCATTGACGCGCCCATGTCCGGTGGACCAGTGCGCGCCGAGCAAGGCACGATGAGTTTGATGGTGGCGTGTCCTGACAGCGTATTCGACACACATCAGGATTTGTTGCGGGCACTCGCCAACCCGGTGTTTCGCATCAGTGAGCGCGTGGGAGACGGCGCACGGACCAAGCTGGTGAACAATTTGCTGGCGGGTATCAATCTGGCGGGTGCTGCCGAGGTGCTTGCTTTGGCGCAGCGCATGGGCTTGGACCTTGCCACCACCCTGAACGTGATGGAGCGCTCCAGCGGTCAAAGCTGGATCGCTTCGGATCGCATGCGCCGCGCCATTGAGGGAGATTACGCGCCACGCGCCCATATGACGCTGTTGCAGAAAGACACACGTTTGGCCGTGGAGGCTGCCCAGCGCGTGGGTGTGACGCCCGCGTTGGGCGTGAAGGCTTCCGCCATTTTTGCGGATGCCAGTGCCGCCGGCTTGTCCAAAGACGACGATGCCGCGTTGTTCAAGCATTTGTCTGCCATCTGAGTCGTTCGGGGCAAGCCTGTCTGCCCTTGACCATTTTGGGGAGGCGGGCGATTGCTTCGCTGTACGCGAGATGGCCGAGAGGCTTTTACAATGGTTGTCCATTCCTCAGGCCACAACCCACCATGATTTCACGCGACCCCACCCTCGAGCGCCTGGCCACAGCACAGCGGTATCTGCTGGAGCCGTTTGGCCTGGATGAATCGCATCTGCGCCGGGCATTGGCAGAAATCACCAGCCATCGCGTGGACGATGCCGATTTGTATTTCCAGTACACCCGATCCGAAGGCTGGAGTCTGGAAGAAGGCATTGTCAAAACCGGCTCTTTCAGCATTGACCAGGGCGTGGGGGTGCGTGCCGTCACGGGCGAGAAAACCGCTTTTGCGTATTCCGACGATATTTCCTGGGAGTCTCTGGTCGATGCGGCGCGCACCGTGCGCACCATCGCCAAGGCAGATCAGTCTGCCAAGCGACGCGTGCCTTCCCGCAAAATTGCGCCCACGCGCGCTTTGTATGCCGGGCTGGATCCCATTGCCAGCCTGGACAGTGCGGCCAAAGTCGAATTGCTGGGGCGGGTGGAAAAACTGGCGCGCGCCAGCGATCCCCGCATCGTGCAAGTCATGGCCGGCCTGGCCAGTGAATACGATGTGGTTCTGATCGCACGCGCCGATGGCACCCTGGCTGCCGATGTGCGTCCTTTGGTGCGTCTGAGTGTGACTGTGATTGCTGAGCAAAATGGCCGACGTGAAGTGGGCTCTGGCGGTGGCGGCGGCCGCTTGGGGCTGGCTTACTTTGATGAGGCTTGTTTGAAGCAGTACGTGAGCGATGCCGTTCAATCGGCATTGCTCAACCTGGAGGCGCGTCCCGCGCCTGCAGGCGAAATGACAGTGGTGCTGGGGCCGGGTTGGCCAGGCATTTTGCTGCACGAAGCGATTGGTCATGGCCTGGAAGGCGATTTCAATCGCAAGGGCTCCAGTGCATTTTCCGGGCGCGTGGGGCAGCGTGTGGCGGCCAAGGGCGTGACCGTGCTGGATGACGGCACCTTGCGTGATCGCCGTGGCTCATTGAATGTCGACGACGAAGGCTATGCCAGTCAGTGCAATGTGCTGATCGAGGACGGCATTTTGCAAGGCTATATCCAGGATGCCATGAATGCGCGCCTGATGGGCGTGCGTCCTACGGGAAATGGTCGCCGTGAAAGCTACGCGCATTTGCCCATGCCGCGCATGACCAACACCTACATGCTTGGCGGTGACAAGTCGCCCGAAGAGATTCTCGCAAGCATGGACAAGGGGCTGTACGCCACCAACTTTGGTGGCGGGCAAGTGGACATCACCTCTGGCAAGTTCGTGTTTTCCACCAGCCAGGCCTGGTGGGTGGAGAACGGTCAACTGCAATACCCTGTGAAAGGGGCCACCCTGGTGGGCAATGGCCCGGATGCCCTGACGCGCGTGAGCCTGATCGGTAACGACATGGCGCTGGACAGTGGCGTGGGCACGTGTGGCAAGGAAGGTCAGAGCGTGCCCGTCGGCGTGGGGCAACCCACCTTGCGCATCGATGGCTTGACGGTGGGGGGCACGGCTTGAAAAAGCTGTGCTAATATTGCACCCATGATTTCAGCCCGTTTTTATTTTGGCTACTTTAGCTTCTCACGCCTGCCCGGCGGTCGAGAGATCTGAACGTACCCTAAAACGCTCTGAACTCCCTCACCAACCGCCGGCCTCCGGCGGTTTTTTTTTGGAAAAAACCATGAAAACATCAGCTCCAGAACTTGCTTATCCGGCTCGCGTTGAAAAAACCAGTCAAACCGACGATCAACGTATCAAGGACATCACCGTGTTGCCGCCACCTGAGCATCTGATTCGCTTTTTCCCCATTCATGGTTCGCCGGTGGAAGGCTTGATTGCCCAAACCCGCAAAACCATCCACAACATCATGGCTGCCGATGATGATCGCCTGCTGGTGGTCATCGGCCCATGCTCCATCCACGATCCAGCCGCCGCACTGGATTACGCCCGGCGTCTGATGGTGGAGCGCGAGCGTTATGCCGATACGCTGGAAATTGTGATGCGTGTCTATTTTGAAAAACCTCGCACCACGGTGGGATGGAAAGGATTGATCAACGACCCCTACCTGGACGAGAGCTACCGCATCGATGAGGGCCTGCGCATTGCGCGCCAGTTGCTCATCGAAATCAACCGACTGGGCTTGCCCGCAGGCAGTGAGTTCCTGGATGTGATCTCTCCGCAGTACATTGGCGACCTGATTTCCTGGGGGGCCATCGGCGCACGGACCACCGAGAGTCAGGTTCATCGCGAACTGGCCTCCGGTTTGTCGGCACCGATTGGCTTCAAGAACGGTACCGATGGCAACATCAAGATCGCCACCGACGCCATTCAGGCGGCCGCGCGTGGCCATCACTTCCTGTCGGTCCACAAGAATGGGCAGGTGGCGATTGTGCAAACGCAAGGCAACAAGGATTGCCATGTGATTCTGCGCGGTGGCAAAGCGCCCAACTATGACCAGGCCAGTGTGACGGCCGCCTGTCAGGAGCTGGCTGCTGCCAAACTGCCCGCAACGCTGATGGTGGATTGCAGCCATGCCAACAGCAGCAAGCAACACGAGCGTCAACTGGAAGTGACACGCGACATTGCGCACCAGGTCAGTACGGGCTCACACCAGGTGTTCGGCTTGATGATCGAAAGCCATCTGAGTGCGGGGGCACAGAAGTTCACCCCAGGCAAAGACAAGGTGGCTGGCCTGGAGTACGGTAAGAGCATCACGGATGCCTGCCTGGGCTGGGACGATTCGATGCAGGCTTTGAAAATCCTGTCCGACAGTGTCCAGGCCCGCCGCATAGCCAAAAAATAATCAGAGCGTGGCCAGCAGGCGCGCGTGGATATTGCCGAAGCCACCGTTGCTCATGCAGAGGATGTGATCGCCGGGTTGTGCGGCTTGCTTCACTTGCGCGATGACTTCCTCGATGGATCCTGCCACTTGGGCACGTGGGCCCATGCTCTGCAAAGCTTCGGCTGCATCCCAGTCCAGGCCGCCACTGTGGCAGATGGCCAAGTCAGCCTGGGCCAGGCTCCAGGGGAGCTGGGATTTCATGGTACCCAGTTTCATGGTGTTGCTGCGAGGTTCGAACACCGCCAGAATTCGCGCAGAGCCCACCTTGCGTCGCAAGCCATCCAGTGTGGTTCGAATGGCAGTGGGGTGATGGGCGAAATCGTCATACACCGTGATGGCCCCACCCGCGCGCTCTACCTGGCCCCGCACTTCCATGCGTCGGCGAACGTTCTGAAACTGTGCCAGGGCCAGTGCGGCTGTGTCAGGTGCAACCCCGACATGCTCTGCGGCAACAATGGCGGCCAGCGCATTCAACTGGTTGTGGACTCCGGTGATGTCCCATCGCACTTCAGCCACCCGTCGGCCTTGGTGCAGAATGCCGAAATCGTGTGGCGGGCCGTCGAGTTGCCACAGCGCTGCCTCTGAAGTGCCAAAACCTTGAACGTCACTCCAGCACCCCTGGGCCAGCACACGCTGCAGGCTGGCCTCATCCTGGTTCACGACCACCCGGCCGCTGGCAGGCACAGTGCGCACCAAATGGTGAAACTGTCGTTCGATGGCTCTCAGGTCGTCGAAGATGTCGGCATGGTCGAACTCCAGGTTGTTCAAGACCGCCGTTCTTGGGCGGTAGTGCACAAACTTGCTGCGCTTGTCAAAGAAAGCTGTGTCGTACTCATCGGCTTCGATGACAAACAGTGGACGTGGCTGGTCTGAGGTGCTGGCACCCAGGCGCGCTGAGACGCCGAAATTCAGAGGTACGCCTCCCACCAGAAAACCAGGCTGCAAGCCTGCAGCCTCCAAAATCCAGCTCAGCATGGACGTGGTGGTGGTTTTGCCATGTGTACCGGCCACGGCCAAGACATGACGCGAATGACCGCCACCATGCAGCACATGCTCCGATAGCCATTGAGGCCCGCTGGTGTACGGCGCACCCGATTCCAGAATGGCTTCCATCAAAGGGAATTTGGGTGTGCCTTGAGGGGTGCGCGCGCGCGACACCACATTTCCGATCACAAACATGTCCGGCTTCAAGGCCAGCTGGTCCTCGTCAAAGCCCTCTATCAGCTCAATGCCCAGTGCGCGAAGTTGATCGCTCATGGGAGGGTAGACGCCAGCATCACAACCTGTGACCCGATGTCCCGCTTCGCGTGCCAGCGCGGCCAGCCCTCCCATGAAGGTGCCGCAAATCCCCAGAATATGAATGTGCATGGCCTGATTCTAGAGGGGCGGCATCCTGCTGCAGGCACAATACCGGTATGAGCGCTTTGTTGACCGAAATTGCTGCAACTGCTGCCCGCATGGTGGTGGAGGAAGGTCTGGAATACGGTGTGGCCAAGCAGCGTGCCGTCAAACAGATGCGTCTACCCCCGCGCACCGAGTTGCCCGGCAATGACCTGCTGGAAGACGAGGTCCGTGATTACCTGGATTTGTTTTGTGCCGACACGCAACCCGTCGAGTTGCGGGCGCTGCGTGAATTGGCTGCCGTCTGGATGGCCCGATTGGCGGTCTTTCGGCCGCACTTGGGTGGCGCGGTTTGGCGTGGCACCGCCACGCGTCTTTCGGATATTTATTTGCAGTTATTCTGTGATGATGGCAAATCCACAGAAATTGAGCTGATCAATCAAGGCTGCGATTACCAGGTGACGCAAGTTCGTGGCTTTCATGGCGAGCCTGTGGACGCTCTGAGTTTGAGCATTGCATGTCCGGCATTGCAAGCCCATGTGGGCTTGCATTTGCTCATTCACGACCATGATGATGTGCGCGGCGCCCTCAAACCCGATGCGAAAGGTCGAACCTGGCGTGGCGACTTGGCTGCTTTGAAACGACTTTTGGAATCAGAATGACCGAAATTAGCAATAAATCAACATTTTTATCGAATAGACGAGGGTTGCTGATTGTGGGGAGTGGAGCGGCGCTTGCAGGGGTCGGAATGGGATGGTGGCGTTTGCGAGAACATCGACTGCCTGTGGCGATCGAAAAGGCTTTGTGGGAGGCCGAGTTCGAGCAACTCGATGGCCAATCGCTGGCGCTGAGCAGTCTCAAGGGGCGACCCCTGGTGATCAATTTCTGGGCAACATGGTGCCCGCCTTGTGTCGAGGAAATGCCTTTATTGGATCGCTTCTACCAGGAAAATAAATTAAAAGGATGGCAAATTCTTGGAATTGCCATTGATCAACCAAGTTCTGTCAGACGATTCCAGGCGCAATTTCCAGTCAGTTATCCGCTGGTGCTGGGGGGTGTCAAAGGCAATGAGTTTGGCAGTTTGCTTGGCAATGCCCAAGGCAGTTTGCCTTACACCATGGTGTTGGACCGGGAAGGTCGAGTTTTGCAAAGAAAACTCGGTCGTTTGGATCCTTCTGATCTTGTGGCATGGAAATAAACGGTTTTTTGGTGTAAATTACCCGCTGTTTCTAGGTAAATACGGGGATTTTTATGGATTTGAGAAAACTGAAGACGCTGATCGACCTGGTGTCTGAATCAAATGTCTCTGAATTGGAAATCACCGAAGCCGAAGGCAAGGTACGCATTGTCAAGAGCGCTGCCGCGCCGATCATGATGGCGGCACCTGCCGTTGCAATGGCTCCTGTGGCCACGACCCTGGCTGCGGCTCCCGCGCCTGCTGCAGCAACTGCCGAGCCAGCAGCGGCAGAAATTGAGCCTGCCGGACACATTGTCAAATCGCCGATGGTGGGGACGTTCTATCGTGCCGCCAGCCCGGGTGCCAAGGCGTTTGTGGATGTCGGAAGCGTGGTCAGCGAAGGCGACACCCTCTGCATCATCGAGGCCATGAAGATCCTCAACGAGATCGAGGCCGACAAGAGCGGCACCATCACCAAGATTCTGGCCGAGAACGGTCAGGCGGTGGAGTACGGACACGCGATGTTCGTCATTGAGTGACGGGCCGCCATGTTTAAGAAAATACTGATCGCAAACCGCGGCGAGATCGCGCTGCGAATTCAGCGTGCCTGTCGTGAATTGGGCGTGCAAGCGGTGGTGGTGTATTCCGAGGCCGACCGGGATGCCAAATATGTGAAGCTTGCTGAAGAAGCGGTGTGCATCGGCCCGGCGCCTTCCGCGCAAAGCTACCTGAGCATGCCCGCCATCATTTCTGCGGCCGAAGTGACCGATGCCGAAGCCATTCATCCTGGGTATGGCTTCTTGAGTGAAAACGCCGATTTTGCCGAGCGTGTTGAAAAAAGCGGATTTCAATTCATCGGCCCCACACCCGAGTCCATTCGCATCATGGGGGACAAGGTTTCGGCCAAACAGGCCATGATCAAGGCGGGTGTGCCTTGTGTGCCAGGTTCCGAAGGCGAGTTACCCGAAGACCCGACGCAGGTTCGCCGCATTGCCAAATCGATTGGCTATCCCGTCATCATCAAGGCCGCCGGCGGTGGTGGTGGTCGTGGCATGCGTGTGGTGCATACCGAGGCGGCGTTGATTCATGCCGTGCAAACCACCAAGGCCGAAGCGGGTGCGGCGTTCGGCAATCCGGCGGTCTACATGGAAAAATTCCTGCAGAATCCCCGCCACATTGAAATCCAGGTGTTGGCGGACCAGCATCGCAACGTCGTGTACCTGGGCGAACGTGATTGTTCCATGCAACGCCGTCACCAGAAGGTGATCGAGGAAGCGCCTGCGCCACATATTCCCCGCAAGTTGATCGAGAAGATCGGCGATCGCTGCGCCGCTGCCTGCAAGCGCATTGGTTACCGGGGCGCTGGCACCTTCGAATTCCTGTACGAAAACGGTGAGTTTTATTTCATTGAAATGAACACCCGTGTCCAGGTCGAGCACCCGGTGACGGAATACATCACTGGCGTGGACATTGTGAAGACCCAGATCATGGTGGCGGCTGGTGAGAAGCTGCCTTTCTCCCAGCGCCAGATTCAGATTCGCGGTCACGCCATTGAATGTCGGGTCAATGCTGAAGATCCTTTCAAGTTCACGCCTTCGCCAGGGCGCATTACCATGTGGCATGCCCCGGGCGGGCCTGGTGTACGGGTGGATTCGCATGCGTACACCAACTACTATGTGCCCCCCAATTACGACTCGATGATTGGCAAAATCATTGTGCATGGTGACACGCGTGAGCAGGCTTTGGCCCGCATGCGCACCGCTTTGGGCGAGATGGTTGTGGAAGGCATTCACACCAATGTGCCCTTGCACCGCGAACTGATGGTCGATGCCAAGTTCATGGCCGGTGGCACCAATATTCATTACCTTGAAGAGTGGCTTGCCGCTCGCAAGCGCTGATGTTTGAACTTCGCCTGATGGCCCCCGAGGACCGGGTCGAAGCCTTGAGCGATGCGTTGGACGCGCTGGATGCGCTCAGCGTTTCGGTCGAAGACGCTGATGCCCAGACCGATGCTGAGCAAGCGCTTTTTGGCGAACCCGGCATGCCTCCTCCCAAAGAGGGTTGGCAACGGTCTCGCCTGATTGCCTTGTTTCCTTCGGAAGAGGCGGCGCGCGATGCTGCGAACCTGCTCTCTTTGCAGGATTTTTTTGAAGGTTGTGAAGTTCTGGGCGTGCAGACACTGGTGGATCAGGATTGGGTGCGCTTGACGCAATCGCAATTCGCACCGGTTGATATCACATCGGATTTCTGGATCGTGCCCACCTGGCATGAACCGCCTGCTGCGGCGCGAAAGATCATCCGCCTGGACCCCGGGCTGGCCTTTGGCACTGGCACGCACCCGACCACCCGCATGTGCCTGCGCTGGATTGCACGCCAGCAATGGACCGAACAGCGTGTGCTGGACTATGGCTGTGGCTCTGGCATTCTGGCCATCGGCGCGGCTTTGTATGGCGCCACTGATATCGACGCTGTCGACATTGACGAAGCCGCGGTGACATCCACGGTGTTCAATGCGCAGGCCAATCATGTCAGGCTCAAAGCCGGTTTGCCAGACCAGGCCCAAGGCTTGTACCAGACTGTGCTGGCCAATATATTGGCCACGCCTTTGAAAGTATTGGCTCCGCTGTTGCGATCCCATGTCGCACCTGGCGGGTCATTGGTCCTGGCGGGCATTTTGGCGCGTCAGGCTGACGAACTCAAAGCAGCCTACGCCCCCCACTGTGATCTGCAAGTCAGTGACGAAGAGGATGGCTGGATTCTCATGACGGCCCAATGCGCCTGATCACCCGTTGTCCTCAGTGTGAAACAACATTTCGGGTCATCCCCGATCAGCTGAAATTGGCCGATGGCTGGGTGCGATGCGGGCGCTGCACGCGTGTCTTCGAAGCCGATCAACACTTGTATGCGTTGCCTGTCGCAACACCACAGATCCCCGAAACTTCCGAGCCCATGGTGCCGCCATCGGCTGCGCCGGCATTGAAAAAATCCCGTGGCCTGCCATTGTGGTTGTGGATCGTGCTGGGCACTGTGCTGATCCTGGGCGTGGCAGGTCAATGGCTTTTTCAGGCGCGTCATGTGGTGGCTGCGCAGTTGCCGGAGTTGCGTCCGCCCTTGCAAGCAGTCTGTCAGTGGCTGGATTGCGAAGTGAGCTGGCCTTTGGATCTGGAGGCCATGGCATTGGTCAGCAGCTCGTTTGAGCAACGCGAGCCTGGGCATTACCGACTGACATTGCAATGGCGCAATACCCAAACGTATCCGGTGGCAACGCCATCGGTGGAGCTCAGCCTGACCGATGCGCAAGATCAGGCCGTGATGCGCAAGGTGCTGACGCCAGAAATGCTTGGATTGCCGGAGGCTGTGACGCCTGGGACCTTGAAGAGCATGGCATTTGACTTCGCGGAAGTCGCACCCGAGATGGCCGCTGTGGTTGGCTATCGTGTGCTGTTGTTTTACCCTTGAGTTTTGAACAGGAAAAAGAAATGGCCTCCTTGATTTGTGGTTCGCTGGCTTTTGACGCCATCATGTCGTTTGAAGGACGCTTTGCCGAGCAGATCCTGCCCGATCAGTTGCACATTTTGAATGTTTCATTTCTGGTGCCTGCATTGCGTCGAGATTTTGGCGGCTGTGCTGGCAACATCGCTTACAGCTTGAAGCAATTGGGGGGCACGCCCCTGCCCATGGCAACCTTGGGTCAGGACGGTGCAGATTATCTGGAGCGCCTCAAAACGCTGGGTATTTCAACCGAGTACGTGAAACAGGTGGGCGACAATTACACGGCCCAGGCGATGATCATGACAGACCGGGACAACAACCAGATCACAGCATTTCACCCAGGTGCCATGATGCAAGCCCACATCACCCGGATTGAAAAACGCACGGATATCAAGCTGGGCATCATCTCGCCGGATGGTCGCGATGCCATGCTCCAGCATGCCGAGCAATTTCATGCGTCGGAAATCCCTTTTGTGTTCGATCCTGGTCAGGGTTTGCCGATGTTTGATGGCGCCGAGTTGGCGCGTTTCATTTCGCAATCCACCTGGGTGACGGTGAACGACTACGAAGGCAAGATGCTCAGCGAACGGACCGGATGGAGCAGCGCGGAAATTTCACGCCAGGTGCAAGGCCTGGTGGTCACGCTCGGGGCAGAGGGCTGTGAGGTATGGGTGGATGGCGAGAAAACTTTGGTGCCACCGGTCAAAGCCACGGAAGTGGTGGATCCCACCGGGTGTGGTGACGCCTGGCGAGGTGCCCTGCTGTTTGGTTTGGAGCAGGGCTGGTCACTGGCGCAGTGCGCGGCCTTGGGTAACAAGGTCGGTGCCCTGAAGATTGCCAGCCGCGGACCCCAAAACTACACGCTGTGACGTTGTTGTCGAAGCGCTGGCTGCGCCTTGAAAAGTCCGGCGATGTGGTGGTGGATATCCACGTCATTCCAAATGCTGCTTGCACACAAGCCGATGGTGAGCATGATGGCGCGTTGCGCGTGCGATTGCATGCGCCACCCGTGGATGGCAAAGCCAATCTGGCACTGATGGCCTGGGTGGCTGAATCCCTGGGCATTGCGAAGCGGCACGTGAGTCTGGTGCGAGGGCAGACCTCCAAGCGCAAACAACTGCGTGTTCAGGCCGAGGCAGCTCAAGTGGCCGAGTGGTCTCGCTTGTTGTCATGAAAAAAGCCCGGGCCTTGCGGCGCCGGGCTTTGATCGCTTGCCTAGATCGTGAGATCAGGGCTTGCCGGCCGTCGGAAACGGCCATGCTGCTTGCGGGTTCAGAGTGGTCTGAGCAGCAGGGGCAGCAGGGGCAGCGGGTGCTTTGGCGGCCTTTTTGGCAGCTTTTTTCGCAGGCTTTTTGGCGGCCGGCTTTTTGGCAGCAGCTTTTTTCGCAGGCTTTTTAGCAACAGCTTTTTTCGCTGCGGGCTTTTTGGCTGCGGCTTTCTTGGCGGCCGGCTTTTTGGCGGCTACTTTTTTCGCTGCGGGCTTTTTGGCTGCAACTTTCTTGGCGGCCGGCTTTTTAGCGGCTACTTTTTTCGCTGCGGGCTTCTTGGCCGCGACTTTCTTGGCAGCAGGCTTTTTGGCTGCAGCTTTTTTCGCTGCGGGCTTCTTCGCTGCTACTTTTTTCGCTGCGGGCTTCTTAGCTGCAGCTTTCTTCGGTGCGGCCTTCTTTGCGGCCGGTTTTTTTGCAGTTGCCATCATATTCTCCTAGATCAAGATCAAAGATCATTGGGTGAAAAGCACTTCGCACCTGTTGGAGGGTGCCAAGCGATTCATGGTGCTGGACCCGGGTCCAACACCATGAACGGGGGACGTTCCAGCCCGTGTTTTCATCGAAACACTTGAAAGGGCATGGAACAAAGACTCAAGCATCGCAGTTGTCTTAACCGTCAATCCCACGACAGGGCACCACCGGACTGGTACTCAATGACGCGGGTTTCAAAGAAGTTGCGTTCCTTTTTCAGGTCGATCATCTCGCTCATCCAGGGGAACGGATTCTCTTCATTCGGGAACAAGGCCTCCAACCCGATCTGGGTGGCACGGCGATTGGCAATGTAGCGCAGATAGCCTTTGAACATCGAGGCATTCAGGCCAAGCACACCACGCGGCATGGTGTCCTCGGCATAGCGGTACTCAAGTTCAACCGCCTTGAGGAACAGTTCTTTGATCTCTGCCTTGAATTCAGCAGTCCACAGATGGGGGTTTTCCAGTTTGATGGTGTTGATCAAGTCAATGCCGAAATTGCAGTGCATGGACTCGTCACGCAAGATGTACTGATACTGCTCGGCTGCACCTGTCATCTTGTTTTGCCGGCCCAGGGCCAGGATCTGGGTAAAGCCCACATAGAAGAACAGACCTTCCATCAGGCAGGCGAACACGATCAACGATTTCAGCAAGGTTTGATCCGCAGCCTGGGTGCCCGTGTGGAAGTTCGGGTCCATGATGGCGTCAATGAACGGAATCAGGAACTCGTCCTTGTCACGAATCGAGGACACCTCATGGTAGGCGTTGAAAATTTCACTTTCATCCAGGCCCAAGGATTCCACGATGTACTGGTAGGCGTGCGTGTGAATCGCTTCTTCAAAGGCCTGGCGCAGCAGAAACTGGCGGCATTCCGGCGCTGTGATGTGACGGTAGGTGCCCAGCACGATGTTGTTGGCCGCCAGAGAGTCGGCCGTTACGAAGAAGCCGAGGTTGCGTTTGATGATGCGGCGCTCGTCTTCAGACAAGCCATTGGGGTCTTTCCACAACGCGATGTCACGCGTCATGTTCACTTCTTGCGGCATCCAGTGGTTGGCGCAAGTGGCCAGGTATTTTTCCCAGGCCCATTTGTATTTGAACGGCACCAACTGGTTGACGTCGGTCTGACCATTGATGATGCGTTTGTCGGCTGCGTTCACGCGACGCTGGCTGGTGGCTTGAGCGACAGAAGCCGCGGGGACTGGATGGGAGACGACGGCACCATCGTTCAAGGTGCGCACTGTCGGTGCAGGTGTTGAAAGAGGTGGGATGGCCATCGAGTGGCCGAGAGTGCCACTGGCTTGAGGATTTGGCGAGGCGGGCTTGACTTCTTCGTCCCAGGTCAACATAGAAAAAATTCCAATGGTCGGATTATGAGCGCAACAACGTGAAATGCAAAGTGTTCATTCACATCATGGCGAAAGAGTGTTGTTCAATTGCATCGACATGCGCTTCACGCGCGCACATCGATGCAGCCAGAAAACTCACTGGCAAGCTTCGCAGGTCGGATCATCGACGCCGCAGAATTTGATGTCCGTGGCAGGTGCAGCACTCATTTGTTCGCGTGCTGCAGCGGCCGCTGCCTCGAGTGCGCTCATGGCCTGTCCACCGCTGGCACTGCCTGACGACACTGCATTCAACTGGCTTGAGGAAATGGTCGATTTCTCGGCGTGCGTGGCACTCATGGTGCGCAAATAGTAGGTGGTCTTCAGGCCGCGCAACCAGGCGAGCTTGTAGGTTTCATCCAGCTTCTTGCCCGATGCGCCAGCCATGTAGATGTTCAATGACTGCGCCTGATCGATCCACTTTTGTCGACGTGCAGCGGCTTCGATCAGCCACGTGGTTTCGACTTCGAAGGCGGTGGCGTAAAGTGCCTTGATGTCTTGCGGCACACGATCGATCGGGCGCAACGAGCCGTCAAAGTGTTTCAGATCCATGACCATCACTTCATCCCACAGGCCCAGGCGCTTGAGGTCACGCACCAGATAGCTGTTGATGACGGTGAATTCACCCGACAGATTCGATTTGACCGACAGGTTGCCGAAGCAGGGTTCGATCGATGCATCCACACCGATGATGTTGGAGATGGTGGCTGTGGGGGCGATGGCTACGCAATTGGAGTTGCGCATGCCATCTTGGGCGATTTTCTGACGCAAGGCATCCCAGTCCAGCGTGGCGGAGCGGTCGACTTCCACATAGCCGCCGCGCTCGCGTGCCAGCAGTTCCAGGGTGTCCAATGGCAGAACGCCCTGATCCCACAGCGAGCCCTTGTAGCTGGAGTACTTGCCGCGCTCGCGTGCGAGTTCGGTTGAAGCCCAGTAGGCGTAGTAACAAATGGCTTCCATCGACTGGTCGGCAAACTCGACGGCTTCTTGCGAAGCATAGGGAATGCGCAGTTGGTACAGGCTGTCCTGGAAGGACATCAGGCCCAGGCCCACTGGGCGGTGGCGCAGATTGGAGTCGCGTGCTTTCTTGACGGCGTAATAGTTGATGTCGATCACGTTGTCCAGCATGCGCATGGCCACCGTGATGGTTTTCTTCAGTTTGTCATGGTCCAGCTTGCCATCTTTCAGGTGCTGCAGCAGGTTGACCGAACCCAGGTTGCAGACGGCGGTTTCGGTGTCGCTGGTGTTGAGTGTGATCTCGGTGCACAGGTTGGATGAATGAACCACGCCAGCGTGCTGCTGGGGCGAACGCACGTTGCAGGCATCTTTGAAGGTGATCCAGGGGTGTCCGGTTTCAAACAGCATGGTCAGCATCTTGCGCCACAAGTCGGTGGCCTGCACCGTGCGGCTGGGCTTGATCTCGCCGCGCCTGGCTTTTTCCTCGTAGGCCACATAGGCCTTTTCGAAGTCGGTACCAAATTTGTCGTGCAAGTCCGGGGCGTCGGAGGGCGAGAACAGTGTCCACTCGCCTTTTTCCATCACGCGGCGCATGAACAGGTCGGGAATCCAGTTGGCCGTGTTCATGTCATGCGTGCGGCGACGGTCGTCGCCGGTGTTCTTGCGCAGTTCGAGGAACTCTTCAATGTCCAGGTGCCAGGTTTCCAGGTAGGTGCAGACAGCGCCTTTGCGCTTGCCACCCTGGTTCACGGCGACGGCGGTGTCGTTCACCACTTTGAGAAAGGGCACCACGCCTTGAGACTCGCCATTGGTGCCCTTGATGTGGCTGCCCAGCGCACGCACGCGTGTCCAGTCGTTGCCCAGGCCTCCGGCAAATTTCGACAGCAGGGCGTTTTCCTTGATGGATTCGTAAATGCCATCCAGGTCGTCCGGCACGGTGGTCAGGTAGCAACTCGACAGCTGTGAGCGCAAGGTGCCACTGTTGAACAGGGTGGGGGTGCTGGACATGAAGTCAAAGGAAGACAGCACTTCGTAGAACTCGATGGCGCGTGCTTCGCGGTCAATTTCGTTGAGCGAAAGGCCCATGGCCACGCGCATGAAGAAGGCCTGGGGCAACTCGATGCGCTGTTTGCGCACGTGCAGGAAATAGCGGTCGTACAGGGTTTGCAGCCCCAGGTAATCGAACTGCAGATCGCGATCGGCCTTCAAGGCGCGTGCCAGACGGGGCAGGTCGAATTGCAGCAGACGCTCATCCAGCAGGTCGTTGTCCACGCCTTTTTTGACGAAACCCGGGAAGTAATCCACATAGTGCTGTGCCATTTCGACCTGGGTGGCTTCCACACCCAGCACTTCCTTGGCAATGGTGTGCATCAGCAGGCGTGCGGTGGCGTAGGTGTAGTCAGGGTCTTTCTCGATCAATGTGCGCGCGGCCAGGATGGCGGCCTTGAACACTTCCTCGATGGGCACCCCGTCGTACAGGTTGCGCAGGGTTTCCGACACGATGGGGTCGGCCTTGACGTCGGTGCCGAGGTTGGCGCAGGCCGCTTGGATCAGGCCCGTCAGGCGGTTCAGGTCCAAGGCCACGCGCTCGCCACGGTCGGTGACGTGCAGGGTAGGCAGGGCTGGGGCTTGCTGTTCTTTTTGCGTGGCACGTTCTTGGGCACGACGTTCCCGGTACAGCACATAGGCACGGGCCACTTCGTGGTGGCTGCCGCGCATCAGGCCCAGTTCCACCTGGTCTTGAACGTCCTCGATGTGGAAGGTGCCGCCGCCTGGGCGCGAACGCATCAGTGCGCGCACCACGGTCTGCGTGACGGCATCGACTGTTTCACGCACGCTGGCGGAGGCGGCGCCTTGCGTGCCGTGCACGGCCAGGAAGGCTTTCATCATCGCCACAGCGATTTTGGCGGGCTCAAACGGCACCACGGCACCATTGCGGCGGATGATCTGGTAATGCGACAGTGCAGAGGATGTGGCGCTGATGGCGTGGTCTTGGGGGGCTGCGTGCGGCGTAGCGCTGGCGACGGAAGACGTCAGGGGGGCAGTCATTTGCATATAGAGGCTGTTCCTTCGGGTGATAGGGAACGTGCGGGTCAAAATAGGCGTGAAATCACGCGGGTCGGGCACGTTGTCGGTCGATCTCAATGTATCAGGATCACACTATATCTGGGGTCTGAACAGTTTTCAACACACCATAGGTAGTGTTTTGGAAAAAAATAAAGACTTCTGCTGGGCCTCATTTGCAAGTCCGATGTCAGCTTGCCAATCGGGTGTCGTGCCGAGGCGCATGAATTCAATGGTGGCATCAAAAAATCACGGATCGATGCGGGTTGGAAACGGATTTGGCTTGCAATGCCGCATGCGTGCTGAACTTGTCAGGCGTGCACTGAAAATGTGCGCTGATGACGCTGTGCAAGCGGCGGCCCGTGCCGCTCAGCCATCGCGAACAGACTCGGGAAAATACTGAGCAGGCCAACCGAGTTCGTGTTGCAAAAACCCCCACAAAAAGCCCGGCCCGGGGTCCTTTTTGCGCCCTGGCGCAATGTGCTCATGTCCTGCAATGTGGGCAATCGGGTATTGCGCTTTCAAGTCGTGACACAGGCGCGCCAGGGTGACGTATTGCGCTGCTTCAAATGACTCACCTTCGAGGCCTTCCAGCTCGATGCCGATCGAGTCGTCGTTGCATTGGTCACGCCCTCGATAGTGCGATACGCCAGCATGCCAGGCCCGATCGTCGCAGCTGACAAATTGCAGCAAAGCACCGTCACGTCGCACGACAAAATGAGCAGACACCTGCAAGCCACGAATGCCTGCGAAGTAGGGGTGCGCGTCCCAATCCAGCGTGTTGGTGAACAGCTTCTCGATTTCAGGGCCGCCGTACATTCCAGGCGGCAAGCTGATCGAATGGATCACCAGCAAATCAATCGGCGTCAGCGCCGGACGGGGGCCATGGTTGGGGGAGACAATCCAGCGTGCGGGACGGTACCAGCCCTGGTGCCACAAGGGCGTAGCGGAAAGGGAGGGGGCCGACATGTCAGCCCTCTTGCTGTTGTTTGTGGGTTTCGCCACAGTACAGTCCCTGTGCGCCGGTCACGGCATCCTGACGGGGCAGATGCACGCCACAGTGCTGGCACTGAATCATTTCCTGCGGACCCTTGAAGGTGGGATGCTTTTCGGTCTTTGCACCGTGAACTCTGGATGGCCGTCGAAGCCACCAGACCGCAGCCAGGACCACAAGCAGCAACATCAGATATTTCACGGGGTACGGTCCAGGATCACTTCCAGAACGAAACGAGAGCCGGCGTAAGACAGCAGAAGCAAGCCCGCGCCGACGTACAACACGCGGGTGGCCTTGCGGCCACGCCATCCCAAGCGCTGGCGCGCGATCAGCAAGCCGGCAAAGGTCAGCCAGGCCAGCATGGCAAACACGGTTTTATGGTCCCAGCGCCAGCCGGCGTCGGGACCATACAACGCGTCACTGAACCACCAGCCAGCCAGCAAGGTGGCTGACAAGAGCGCAAAACCCGCCTTGACGAATCGAAATGTCAGGCGTTCCAGGGTCAGTAAGGGCAGCATGCCCTCCACATTGACCGCTTGTCGAATCAGTTTTTCGGTGCGCGTCATCAAGGCGGCATGCACCACGGCGGCAGCAAACAAGCCATAAGACGCCAATCCCAGCACCCAGTGCAGCGGCAGCCAGGCCGAAGCCTGCAGGTGAAGCGTCTGCCCAGGGAACATCAAGGCCAGCAGTACGGCCAGGGCCCCCAGTCCGGTCAGCATCCAGCGCGCCTTGAGTTGTGGAAACCAGTGGCGCTCCAGGGTGTAAAAAGTCAGCACCAGCCAGGCGGTAGCGGACAGTGCCGGGGCAAATCCAAAGCGAGGGGCACCTTCAGCGGACAGCAGCGACAGCAACACGCTCAGCGCATGAAAGGTCCAGGCCACACTCACCAGCGCCTGCGTGCGCTTCTCTGGCAGGCGTCCGCCCCACAGGGCCACCAAGGCATAGGCCAAGGCGGCAGCCAAGCCGGCCAACAAACTGGGCAAGGGGACGCTGGGTAAAATCATGGCATCAGTTTAGCGTTTTGCTGAACCCCTGGCCCTCGTGCCCATTTCACCCAGGCCCGCGCAGACGGGACAAGCCTATGGCCTCCGCTTTAACCGACAAACTTTCCCGCCTGGTCAAACAAATCAGTGGCCAGGCACGGATCACCGAATCGAATGTGGCCGACATGCTGCGTGAGGTGCGCATGGCGTTGCTGGAGGCCGATGTCGCCTTGCCGGTGGTGCGCGATTTCATGGCAAGGGTCAAGGACAAGGCGCTCGGTCAGGAAGTGCTGGGATCGCTTAAGCCGGGTCAGGCGCTGGTGGGGATCGTGCAGCGGGAGCTGGCGTCCACCATGGGCGAGGGCATTTCCGACTTGAATCTGGCCACCCAGCCGCCGGCCGTCATTTTGATGGCAGGTTTGCAAGGGGCTGGCAAGACCACCACCACAGCCAAGCTCGCGCGTCATCTGATCCAAAAGCGCAAGAAAAAAGTGCTCACAGTGTCCGCCGACGTTTACCGACCCGCGGCCATAGAGCAGCTGAAAACCGTGACAGCGCAAGCGGGCGCGGAGTGGTTTCCCAGTGCCTCTGGAGAGAAACCTGTGGACATCGCCCGTGCGGCACTCGACCATGCCAGGCGTCATTATTTTGATGTGCTGCTGGTGGACACTGCGGGGCGTCTGGCCATCGACGAAGCTTTGATGCGTGAAATACAGGATCTGCACGCGTCGTTGAACCCGATTGAAACCTTGTTCGTGGTCGACGCCATGCAGGGTCAAGACGCCATCAACACTGCCAAGGCTTTCAAGGAGGCCCTGCCGCTGACGGGCATCATCCTGACCAAGACCGATGGCGATTCGCGCGGTGGTGCGGCCTTGTCGGTGCGACAGGTCACGGGTGCCCCCATCAAGTTTTCGGGCACGAGTGAAAAAATTGATGGCCTCGAAGTGTTCGACGCCGAGCGCCATGCCGGACGCATTCTGGGCATGGGGGACATCGTTGCCCTTGTGGAGCAGGTCACGGCAGGCGTGGACATGGAGGCCGCTCAGAAACTCGCTGGCAAGATCAAGAGTGGCGACGGCTTCGACCTCAATGATTTTCTGGGCCAGATTCAGCAAATGAAGCAGATGGGGGGGCTTTCCAGTCTGATGGATAAATTGCCCACCCAGATGGCTGCCAAGGCCAGTGAAGCCGATCTCAAACGTGCCGAGCGCGACATCGTCCGCAAGCAAGGCATCATCCACAGCATGACACCACAAGAACGCAGCAAGCCCGAGTTGATCAAGGCCACGCGCAAGCGCCGCATTGCCGCCGGCGCTGGCGTTCAGGTCCAGGATGTGAACCGTTTGCTGAACGAATTTGGCCAGATGCAGGACATGATGAAGAAGATGCGTGGGGGCGGCCTCATGAAAATGATGAAGCGCCTGGGCGGCATGAAAGGCCTGGGCGGCGGCGGCTTCCCAGGCATGGGGCGTTGATCAGTCTGCGATGACCAGCTCGCCGCGCAATGAGTGCGGATAAGCCTGGGTGATGCGAACATCCAGCATCTGGCCCACCAGACGCTGGGGTTGGGGACCTGCAGGAAAGTTCACGATCCGGTTGCATTCGGTGCGGCCCATGTAGTCGCTGGGGTCTTTGCGTGAAGGGCCTTCCACCAGAATCCGCTGCAGCGTGCCCACGCGGCTGAGGCTGATGCGTTGCACGTTTTCCTCGATCGTGGCTTGCAGATGCTGCAGACGGCGAAGCTTGACCTCGTGCGGTGTGTCATCGTGCAGGTTGGCTGCTGGCGTGCCAGGGCGCGGGCTGAAGATGAAGCTGAAAGAGTTGTCGTAGCCCACATCGGTGATCAGCTTCATCATTTTCTGGAAATCTTCTTCGGTCTCCCCGGGGAAGCCCACAATGAAGTCAGAACTCATGGCCATGTCGGGGCGAACAGCGCGCAATTTACGCAAGGTGCTTTTGTACTCCATGGCGGTGTAGCCGCGCTTCATGGCCATCAAAATCCGATCACTGCCATGTTGCACAGGCAAGTGAAGGTGGTTGACCAGTTGTGGCACCTTGGCGTAGACGTCAATGAGCCGTTGCGTGAACTCATTAGGATGGCTGGTGGTGTAGCGGATGCGCTCAATGCCCGGAAGGTCGGCCACATACTCGATCAGCAGTGCAAAGTCGGCGATTTCAGCCGTGCCACCCATGGCACCACGGTAGGCGTTCACGTTTTGCCCCAACAGCGTCACTTCTTTCACGCCTTGAGCCGCCAAGCCTGCAACTTCGGTCAGCACATCGTCCAGGGGACGACTGACTTCCTCTCCGCGCGTATAGGGCACCACACAATAGCTGCAATATTTGGAGCAGCCTTCCATGATGCTCACGAAGGCGCTGGCGCCCTCGACACGCGAGGGGGGCAGATGATCGAATTTTTCGATTTCTGGAAAGCTGATGTCGACCTGAGGCTGGCGCTCATGCTCGCGCTGGTTCAGCAATTCCGGCAGCCGATGCAAGGTTTGAGGACCGAAAACCACATCGACATATGGTGCGCGCTCGATGATGGCGGCACCCTCCTGGCTGGCAACGCAGCCACCCACCGCGATTTTCACGCCTTTGGCTTTCAGGTGCTTCACACGACCCAGGTCCGAAAACACTTTTTCCTGGGCCTTCTCCCGGACTGAGCAGGTGTTGAACAGAATCAGATCGGCTTCTTCGATGTCCTGTGTTTTTTCGTAGCCTTGGGCGGCGCCAAGAACATCGGCCATTTTGTCCGAGTCATACTCGTTCATCTGGCAGCCAAAAGTTTTGATGAAGACTTTGCGACTCATGACAAAGCCTTTGACGGTGCGTGACAGCGTTTCATGGTGTAGATCCAGAGGCTGGTGAAAACCCGCATTCTACCGGGGCACTATGATGCTGGCATGAGCACATTCACACGCATTGTTCTTTTCACTGACACCGATGGCCGCGCACGCTTTCGCGAAGAAAACGTGGCACTGACCGAGGGCACCCCCCAATCCATGCTGTCCCCCCTGATGGCCAGCGGGGGGTACCAGTTGCGACACAGCCCGGTGGGTTTTCGCAGTCAATTCCACGTCAGCCCGCATCCACAATGGGTTTTTATACTGCAAGGCCACATGGAGATTGGCCTGCAGGACGGCACTTCAAGGGTGTTTTCCGCCGGCGATCATTTTTATTCCGCCGATCTGTTGCCGCCTGGCGCCACCTTCGATCCTGCCCTTCATGGCCATTGGAGCCGGCAACTGGGGCAAGAGCCCTTGGTGACCCTGTTTGTCCGCGGCTGAAGTTGCTCAGAAAGGAGTTCCCATGTGGCAGCCCGCCGAGCGATACCCAGATCCGGCCATTCAGGTCCTGGATCCCCGATTCCTGAAATACCGGTTGTTCAATGCGTCCATCGAGCGCCTGGCCACAGGCTGTCGCTGGTCGGAGGGCCCGGTCTGGTTTGGCGATGGTCGGTATCTGCTGTGGAGCGACATTCCGAACGACCGCATCATGCGCTGGGACGAGTCCTCGGGGGCTACCAGTGTTTATCGTGCGGGATCGCGGCATGCCAATGGCAACACGCGTGATCGGCAAGGCCGTTTGCTCACCTGCGAACACGGGGGCCGCCGCGTCACACGCACAGAGTATGACGGTCGCATCACGGTGATCGCTGACAGTTACCAGGGCAAGCGCTTGAATTCACCCAACGATATCGTGGTGAAGTCGGACGATTCGATCTGGTTCACCGACCCACCCTTTGGCATCCTGGGGGAGTATGAGGGGCATGCCGCCGAACAGGAGCTGCCAACCCAGGTGTATCGCGTGGATGGGCACACGGGCGCCATTCAAGTGGTTTGCAGTGACATCAGCCGTCCCAACGGACTGTGCTTTTCGCCGGACGAGAAAAAGATGTACATCGTGGAGTCCGGTGTGACCCCGCGCAACATCTGGGTTTTCGATGTGACGCCCAATGGCCAGGGTTTGGAGAATGGCAGGATTTTTCTGACCACCGAGGCAGACCATTCACCCGACGGTTTCCGTTGTGACGTGGATGGCAATCTGTGGGCAGGCTGGGGGACTGGCGAAGGCCGCGATGGCGTTCGCATCTTTGCCCCGGATGCCACCCCGATCGGTCAGATTTTGTTGCCCGAGCGCTGTGCCAACCTGTGCTTTGGTGGCGTCAAGCGCAACCGTCTGTTCATGGCGGCCAGTCATTCCTTGTACGCCCTTTATGTCAACACGCAGGGCGCGGTGGCTTGCTGAAGGCCCCTGTATTAAAGCTTTGACAGTGTCGCGCCGATACTGACTCACCTGCCCAAGGTGCGCCTGTCATGGCGTTCCCGTGGGATCTTCTCGACAAGCATTGTGAGCATGGTCATGAAAAAATATTTAAGAGTCGCGCTGGAAGTGTTGTTGGCAGTACTGCTGGTGGCGGCATTGGGCCTGGCCTATTGGAGTTTTGCCGGCAAAAAACATGTGGTGCACGATCTGGCAGAGCTCACCGAGCAGCTTGAGGAGGCCCAGGAGTCTCTGGAAAAAGCCATGGAGGAAATGGAAGCCTCCAAGGAAAAAATCGATCATCTGGAGTTCCAGCAGCATGAGGCCGATGCCATCAAGTCGGCATTCGCCAATGGTGTGGTGTTGCAGGACATTGAAACCCTTTACAAGGCCCAGAAGAGTCTGACCACCGAGCGGCAGGTTGGCTTGGCTGCGATGCGTTTGCTGACCAAGGGCGCTGAAGATCCAGAAACAGTGGAAGCCTTCCAGAAATCCCTGGAAATGGCCGAATGGTCATCTCGTCTCCAAACCATTTGCGCCGCCCAAAATGCCTTGGTTGCCGCTGGCAAGAAAGTCGAGGTCTTGTCTGAATGTCAGCGCAAGCCTTCAAGCAAGGAAGAGGCAGGCCATGCCAAGAAAGAGAAAGACGGCGCCAAAAAGGACAGCCATGCCAAGCAAGGTGGTGGACATGATGTTCACTGGGGCTATGAAGGGGACAATGGCCCAGAGCATTGGGGTGACAACTTCCCGGTGTGTGCCAAGGGCAAGAAACAGTCTCCGCTGAACATCGTTGGACCGTTCGAAAAATCCAAGGACGTCCTGTCGGTCTCCTACAAGGAAGGACCGTTGAAGATCATCAACAATGGTCACACCATCCAGGTCAATGTGGAACCAGGCAGCACCCTGACCATCAACAAGGAAGAGTACGACTTGCTGCAATTCCACTTCCACCGTCCCAGCGAAGAGCAAATCGATGGTAAAAACTCAGCCATGGTGGCGCACTTTGTGCACAAGAGCAAAGCAGGCAAGCTTGCGGTGATTGGCGTGTTGCTGAATGAAGGCAAAGACAATCCAGCCATCAAGACCTTGTGGAGCAATCTGCCCCCCAACGAAGGTGAAGAGCATTTGCCGCCCAAAGTGAAATTCAACCCGACGGCCATGCTGCCCCAATCGTTGACGCACTATGCCTACGAGGGCTCACTGACCACGCCACCTTGCACTGAGGGTGTGAACTTCTATATTCTGAAGACGCCAGTCGACCTTTCCAAAGCCCAGGTGGCCAAGTTCCCGTTCAAGATGAACGCCCGTCCTGTGCAAAACCTCAACGGTCGCAAGATCAGCGCCAATTGACCTGCGTGTGGCGCGTGGCGGGTCTTCCGCCACAACAAAAAGGGCTCACATCGTGAGCCCTTTTTGTTGCCGAGAAAGACAGACAATCAGAGTGTCTTGAGCCGTTCGGTCGATGGCACCACGCGGGTCAGCCGAATGCCATAGCGATCATTGACCAATACGATCTCACCCTGGGCGACGACGGTGTCATTGACCAGCAAATCCAGTGGCTCGCCGGCGATGCGGTCCAATTCGACCACGCTGCCTTGCGTCAGCCGCATCAGGTCCTTGATCTTGATCTGCGCACGGCCCACTTCAATGGCCAGCGTGACAGAAATATTCTGCAACACTTCGGGGTTGATGTTTCCCGGATGGCTGACTTGAAAGTCTTGGGGGCTGGGAGACGCGGCGCCGGCTTCGGCGGTTGTTTCAGTGGTTTCGTCGGTCATGATGGATTCCAGTCTCAGAGTTGGCCGGGAACAAGTTGTTTCTCAATGCGAACTGCCACATGGGAGCCACGTGTGCCCACGTTGACACCAAAGGACGGCACGCCGTTGGTGACAAACTGGGCCAGTTCGGGTTTCTTGAAATAAAGCAGATCGCCTTCTTTCATGTTTTGCAAGTCGTGCAAGGTGGTCTTGATCTGACCCATGCGCACCTGGATGTCGATGTGGGCGTCCCCCACGGCGATGGCCAGGTCCTCACGCCAGACCTTGTCAGACTCCTCATTGCCATCACCTGTCTGAACCCGGTTGCGCAGCAATTCGCGCAGAGGCTTCAATGTGGCGTACGGATAGACGAGATCCATGAAACCTTTGTCGCCGGTAGAGGTGGCGTCGGATTCGAAACGGCTCAGCACGACCAGGTCATTTTCGTCTGCAATTTGAGCGAACTGCGGATTGATCTCCGAGCTGACCTTTTCGCACTCAATCTCCATCACCGGCCCCCAAGCCTCTTTCAGGGACTTGAAAAACACATCCAGAATGATGTTGATGATGCGTGATTCGGTGGGTGTGAACAGCCGCCCTGGAGGAAGATCGCCCACACCTTTGCCAAAACCACCAAAAAAGCTGTCCAGGGAGCTGAACACCACATTGGGATCGATGATGACTACCGAGAAGCCTCGCAAAGGATGCATGCGAACCGTGTTCACCGCCAGGGGCGGTTTGAGCATCTTCAGGTAATCGCCAAATTTGAGAATTTGCACCCGGGATGGGTTGACGCGTGGCGTGGTACGCAGAACTTCCAGCAAGCCGAGACGGAACATGCGGATGAAACGCTCATTGATCATGTCAATGGACGAGACATTCACTCCCAGGCTGCTGTCTTCGCTGGCCAGATCATGTTTTCTCACGCGCAGCTTGGTATTGAAGCCGGTGTCGACCTCAATCGAGCCGTCTCGGACCCCTTCGGTCAGGGCCAGGAGCTCTTCAGCAGAGAGAAGATTGGATCGGTTGGACATGGTTTACTGCATCACAAAGGAGGTGAAGAACACGTCCTCAATGCCTCCGAAGTCCTCGAATTTTTCCAGCAATTCATTCACTTCGGCTTTCAGCTTGGCTGCCAACTCCTTGCGGAAGTCGGGTTTGGCCACATCGGCCTCGGTGGTCTGGCGCATCACGTCCAGCATGGCCGAGCGTAAGGCAAACTCATGTTTCTTGACGTTGTCGAAGACGCGCGTGTCGTAATGGGTCATCAAAGCCACTTGAACCACCATCACTTTTTTGGAGCCGGTGATGTTGGTCATCAGCTCTTTGTCCAGTTGCAGGTAGTTCTTCTCAAAACGTGTGGCTTCAGGGGCTTCCTTCTTGATTTTGGAGGGCGCTTCCACCTTGGCCTTGCTGGCGGCTGCTTCCAGCTCTTCCAGTTTGTCCATGGCGGCCAGTTCTGCCTTTTTCTCAAAATAGCCCGAGAAGAAAAGCGTGCCGAAAGCCACAGCCACCATCAGGACGATGGCGCCCACAACGAACAAAATGATTTTCAGGATTGGCTTCTTTTTCTTCGGCTGCTCTTCGCCTTCTTCTGCCGGTGCGGGTGCGGGTGCTGTTGCCATGAAGGGCTCCTCTCAGTGTCTACGCTCAGGCGTAAATGTCAAATTGTGAATCGCTGGAACGGCGGCGACCGATCTCAGCAAGGGCGTTCGGATCCATGTCCTGTGTCTGGCCGCGATTGTCTCCAAATTTCGCGGTCTCCGATGAAGTGTGACTTTGTCCTTGCGAATGTGCCTGGGACTGTCCTTGTCCTACCTGTACAGAGGTTTGTGACATTCCCAGATTGTGCAAGGCATCCTTCAGGCGCTGGCTGCCGTTTTGCAACAAGTCCTGCGTCAAGGGATTGTCGGCTTGAAACAGTGCGGCCAATTTGCCATCTTTCATTTCAAGCTGGATGTCCACGGCCCCCAGGCTGGCGGGTTTGAGCGCAAATTTCATTTTCCACTGCCCATCGCTGATTTGCTGGTGGAGTCGGGCGGCCAGTTCTGTGGCCAGTTTGTCGCTCAGCTTTTCGTAGGTGTCCGCCATGTGGCTGGCTTGTGCGGACGCGCTCAATGCGGGGGTGGGCAGATTGCCAGCAGCTGTGGTTTTCAAGCCGATGGCACCACCCAGGGTGAGTCCTTGGCTCGTGTCGTCTTCGGTGCCACGGGTCGGCAACGCATCAAATTCCTGCTGCAGACTGTCAACAGCTTGCGGTGTGAACTGGGTGTCCAGCATGCTCAATACGGCCAGCGTGCTGCTGGGTTGCGCGCCCATGGCCTGCGTTGCGGTCGTGGTCATGGGCCCAATTTGGATGCTGACTTGGTCCAAGCCTTCCATCATGGCGGCATGCACCTGCTGCAGCGGATCAGCCTGCGTTGCAATGCCAGCGGTGGACATGTCTGTCAAAGGATTGGCGGGCAAGCTGGCTGTGCGCCCCCCCATCAGGCTTTGCAGCAGTGAACCCGCCGGCCATGCCGTCACAGGTGTCTGACTGGCGATGGCCAGGCTGGCATCGGTGGTCACGGACGCTGGCATTTTGTTGCCATCAGAGGGCAAGCTTGAGGGGGCTCCCCCCAGAAGTTGCTGGATGGTGTGGTCCGACATGCCCATGCTGCGCGCAAAGGCGGCCAGGCTCGCGTCTGTGGTCGCGGGGGCATCTGTTGTGATCACTTGAATCTGAGCGCTCAAATGAACGGCTTTCAGACTTGCGTTCTCAACTGTCGACAGGGCGGCCGGGACAGAATCAGCGCGTCCAGTTTCCTGGCTTGCTTCGACCGTTCGCTCGGCGTCGGTTGTCACGGTGTCAGTGTTGTCCTCGGTGGACGCTGTGATGCGCTTGTCATGTGTCTCTCGAAGTGGGCGGCGCTCGTCGGTTTTGCGCTCATCCTTTTCATTGTTCTGCTGGGCTTTGGGCCCATCAAACCGGGCATCACGCGCCACAACGTCCTTGCGCTCGGAGGATGCGCTGTGTGCCGGTCCCAGATGCTCTGCGCCGGCAAGGTCTTGCCGCTGGATGTCCTGAGGTTTGGCGGCAGCCCTGGCGTCCAGCAGGTGATGAAGGTACTTGGAAAAGTCCTGCTGATTCATCCCTGTCTGGTCAGAGCGCGCCGCGGCCTGGCCCAGGCTCGCAGCGTCTGCGAGAGGCGATTTGGCAATCGGTGCGTTGGTGATAGGGGTGAACAAATTCATGGTTTTCCAAGACTTCCAATGAGGTCAGACTTTCAGGGTTAAGCAAAAACCGTGACAGGCCAGATGTTGCCGGTTTGATCTTCTTTCATCTGTGATTCCATTCGATGCAATAAGCAAGCCCAAGACAGTACAGCGTTGGCCAGCGCAAAAGACAAACAAACTGGCACATCGATTGCTTGATGACTGTATGGGCACTTTCGAGTGACCGAAAAATGAAGTCTTAACGGTTCAAAAAAGCATTAAACACAGCCATGAGCACACTCACACTGTCAACGATTCGACAGAACTTGGCGAAATTTGACTACACCGGCCTCGGTATTCCGGCGCTGGTGCTGTTGATCATGGCCATGTTGGTGTTGCCATTGCCACCGCTTTTGTTGGACTTTTTGTTTACTTTCAACATTGTGGCCAGTCTGGTGATCATCATGATCGCGATCGGTACCCGCAATCCTCTGGATTTTTCATCATTCCCATCGGTCTTGCTGTTTGCGACCATGCTTCGCCTTGGCTTGAACGTGGCGTCCACCCGTGTGATCCTGGTGCATGGTCATCAGGGTCATGATGCGGCTGGCAAGGTGATTGCGGCTTTTGGCGAGTTTGTGATCAGTGGTAATTACCTGGTCGGTTTCATCATTTTTGCGATCTTGATGATCATCAACTTCATTGTGGTGACCAAAGGTGCAGGCCGTGTTTCCGAAGTGAATGCCCGATTCACCCTGGATGCCATGCCTGGCAAGCAAATGTCGATTGACGCAGATTTGAATGCTGGTGTGATCGATCAGGCGACTGCCAAAAAGCGCCGTGAAGAACTGTCTCAGGAATCTGACTTCTTCGGCGCCATGGACGGTGCCTCCAAATTTGTGAGCGGCGATGCGATCGCCGGCATGCTGATTTTGCTGATCAACATCATTGGCGGTCTGGCGATCGGTATTGCCCAACACAACTTGTCGGTGGGTGATGCGGGACGTTTGTATGTGTTGCTGACGATTGGTGACGGCTTGGTTGCTCAGATCCCGTCCCTGTTGCTGTCGCTGGCCACTGCCATCATCGTGACCCGTGTGACCACCGCCGAATCCATGACGGAGCAGGCCAAGACCCAGCTTGCCAACCCTGCAGCCCTGTTCATTTCCTCTGGCATTCTGATGATTTTGGGCCTGGTGCCCGGCATGCCGCACCTGGTTTTCATTACATTGGCGCTGGCCACGGCTGGCCTGGGCTTGATGGTGATCCGTCAGGAAGTTCAAGTGGAAGCCGAGGAACAAGCCAAGCAAGATGCACCTGTCGCCGAAGGCCCGAAAGAACTGGATTGGGACGATGTGGATCAGGTGGACCTGATCGGCCTGGAAATCGGCTATGGCTTGATTCCTCTGGTGAATCCCGAGACGGGCGGCGAGTTGATGAGCCGCGTCAAGGGTGTGCGCAAGAAGTTGTCAGCCGAATTGGGCTTCCTGGTCCAGCCGGTACGGATTCGCGATGATCTGAATATTGACCCTGACAGCTACAACATCGTGCTCAAAGGCGTGGTGCGTGGCAAGGGCGAAATCAAGGTGGGTCGTGAGCTGGCCATCAATCCTGGCCAGGTTTACGGCGAACTCAAGGGTATCCCGACCAAGGAGCCCGCGTTTGGTCTGGACGCCGTCTGGATCGAGCCGTCCCAGCGCGATCAGGCGCGTGCCCTCGGTTATACCGTGGTGGATGCCAGCACGGCCATCTCGACGCATCTGAACAAAGTGCTGCGCGAAAACGCCGCCGACCTGTTGAGCCACGACGAAACTCAGCAGTTGCTGGACAAGTTGTCTGCCAAATCGCCCAAGATTGTGGAAGACCTGGTGCCAGGCAAGCTCACGTTGGGAGTGCTGACCCGGATTTTGCAAAATCTGTTGCAAGAATCTGTCTCTATCCGCGACATGCGCACCATTGCCGAGTCACTGACTGAAGCCAGCAGCCGCACCACGGATCCTGAACAGCTCACCGCTATGGTTCGTCCCAAACTGGGCCGCATGATCATGCAAAGCCTGGTGGATGAGAAAAACAGTCTGTCTGTGATGACCCTGGAGCCCAGCCTGGAACAACTGTTGCACAACGTGTTGCAGCAAAGCCAGCCTGGCCAGCCCGTGGTGATGGAGCCTAGCCTGGCCGAGAGCCTGTTTGCCGCCCTGCGTGATGGCACGCGTGTGCTGGAAGAAGAGGGTCTGCCGGCAGTGCTGGTGGTCTCGCCCTTGATCCGGGCCTGGCTCTCCAAGGCCGCGCGTCACCGCGTGAACGATTTGACCGTGCTGTCTTACAGCGAAATTCCAGATGACCAGGCTGTCAAGGTGATCCACACCGTTGATGCCCAGGCCAAGAAATAATCCTGCGAACCCACACTTAAGAACCGAGATACGTCATGGAACTCAAGAGAATCCTAGCCCGTGATGCCCGAGCGGCCAACGAAAAAGCCATCGCCATGTATGGGCCCGATGTGCTCGTGATCTCGAGCTGCCAGGTGCGTGGCCAGACCGAACTGATTGTGGCGGTTGACATTGACCCGCTGGCAACAGAGGAGGCCGTTCAAGAGGAATTCGTGCCTTCCAAGCCGCAGCCTGCACAACAAGCCAAGGCCGGATTTGGTGAAGTGTTGGGTGAGACGCTGGACAAACAGAAAAAAAATGACAAACCGATGTCAGCCCCAGAGCAAAAGATGCAAGATGCGCACGATGCTTTGCGTGGTCGTGAAATCGTGGACATGGTGCGGGACGAACTTGCGGCTTTGCGCAAAGAGTTCCGTATCAGCCAGCAAATGACGATGTGGCAAGCGGGTGGGGCATGGGCTCCCGCGCTGCAACCCTTGCGCACTGCCTTGCAAGAGACGCCGATTCCTGCGGCCTTGCGCGCGTTGCTGATGGACAGCGTGCAAGGTTTTGATGCATTGGAGCCGGCACTGGCTGAAATTCGCAGCCAATTGGGACATGCCATTCAGTCGTCGCCCTCCCGTTCTCTGGACACAGGCATTCACGTGATGGCTGGCGCTTCAGGCGCAGGCAAAACCTTGATGGTGGCGCGCTGGGCACAGCATGCCGCCGCCACGCTCGGCCATGAGCAAGTGGCCGTGGTCAGTTTCAACGACTTGCGCCCTGGTGCCTGGAATCAAACCCAGCTCCTGTGCGCGCAATCCGGGGTGGATTGCTTCCGTGCCGCCAACCCGGCCATGCTGCAACTGTTGCTCGACGAGCTTTCCGCGCGTACCTTGATCCTGATTGACACCCCGGGTGTGCAAATGCATGAGCGCTTGAAAGAGATTGCCAACGCAGCACCTGCGGCAGAATTTCACGCGGTGGTCAGCGCCGATGCATCGGTGACGACCCTGCACCGTCTGCTGCAAATTCAGGGCGTGACCTGGCAGAGCCTGATGATCAGCAAATTTGATGAGGCTACCCAGCCTTGGGCCTTGCTGCAATTCCTGACGGAAGGCCACATGACGGTCAGTGCCGTGAGCCGTGGTGATCGCCTGGTGGATTGGCAACGTCAGTTCGATACGCAAGAGTTGGTCAATCTGGCGGTGTCCCATTTGCCTTTGCCTGCGGCCGATGCCGCTGCGGCTGATCTGCACTTCGCCATGGCGCGTGCTTCGGCCCGCATTGCCCAACTGACCTCTCAACAAACAGGCGGTAACCCATGAGCCCATCACGGAAAACGGAAGTCATTGGCGTTGCGAGCGGCAAGGGGGGCGTGGGAAAAACCACGGTCTCCATCAATCTCGCCACGGCATTGGCGCAGCAAGGCCAGCGTGTCATGCTGTTTGATGCCGATCTGGGGCTGGCCAATGCGCAAATTGCCTTGGGTGCGCGTGCCGAGTACAACCTCAGCCATTTTCTGAGTGGTCAGAAAACACTGGCGGAAATCGTACTGACCACGCGGCAGGGCATTCGCTTGATTCCAGGTGCGTCAGGCATGCAGGAATTGGCCGGGTTGACGCCAGTTCAGGCCGCCAGCATTGTGCAGTCGTTCAGCGAAGTGGCAGACGATGTCGATTACCTGATTGTTGACGTCGCGGCCGGTATCTCGCCCTCCGTCCTGGCATTCCTGGCGGCTTGCCAGCGTCGCTTCATCGTGGTGAAAGACGATCCCTCGTCCATTGCAGATGCCTATGGCACCATCAAAGTGCTGAGCCAGCAAATGGACCTGGATGAGATTTATCTGCTGCCCAATATGGTGGGCAGCCAGGCCGAGGGCTGGAAGCTTTATCAGCGCTTGAACGATGTGTGTGTCCGCTTTTTGGGCAACACCATTCACTATTTGACGTCGATTGAGGCGGATGAACTGGTGCTTGCGGCTTTGAAGAAATACCAGTCTGTCCTGGAAATGGCGCCGGGCACGGCGGCATCCAGAGACTTCCGACGCCTGGCAGAGGTGTGTACCCAGTTGCGCCCGATTGAACACGCCTCGGGCGGCTTGCAATTTTTCATGGAGCGGCTGATTCAAAACAGACCGGACGAATCATGAGAGCAGTATCCCCAATGAAGATGTACCAGCAAAATCGCTCGCCGGGCGAGGATCTGGTGTTGGCACATTTGAGTCTGGTCAAACGCGTAGCTTTGCATTTGAAAGCCCGCGTGCCGGCTTTCATGGATTTGGACGAATTGATCCAGGTCGGCATGATCGGCTTGCTCGAAGCGGCCCGCGCTTACGATCCCACGAAGGGCGTTGATTTTGAAAACTTCGCCCACAGCCGTGTGCGTGGTGCGATGCTGGATGAAGTCCGAAGACTGTCTTTTCTGCCGCGATCGGCGGTCGCTTTCAACAAGTCCCACAATGAAACTGTTCACGCCTTGGCCTCCGAACTCGGAAGAACGCCAACCCAGTCGGAGATCGCGGACTTCATGGGCAAAGACCTGGAAGATTTCCACAAGGAACGTGGCAAGGCCTGGCAATTTGAAACCTATTCCCTGGAAGTTGTGACCGATGAGGTCATGAGCATCGCTGACGATACCTCGCAGCAACCCGAAGCCATCGTGGAGCATGCCGAATTCATGGATGCGGTCACCGAGGCGATCGGCGAATTGCCCGAGCGTGAGCAACTGGTGATGCAGTTGTACTATGTGGAAGAGCTGAATCTCAAAGAGATCGGCGAAGTGCTGGGTGTGAGTGAGTCGCGCATCAGCCAGATTTTGTCCACGGTGGTGAAGAAGTTGCGCTCCACCTTGCAAATCGAAAATGAGCCTGTGGTTTCTGGCAAAAGGAAGAAATCATGAGCAACTTTTTCCAACTCTTCGTCGCCTGGGGCGTGCTGTTGTTGGTGCTGCTCAGCTTTTACCTGATTGACAAAGTCAATACGCTTTACCGCAGCCAGATACCCGCAGAACTGCCGCCGACCTATTCGGATGGTCTTTTTGGCGAGCTCAGTGGTAAAAAACTCTGGGATGCCATGAGTGGCATTCCCATGGCGGGCGTCGACCCTCAGACGGTGGTGAATCTCAAACCCCACTACGAGCCGGTGTTGCGTCAGCACATTGAGCAAACTTTCTGGGAGGGTTACCATGCGGGCAAACAAGGCCAGAGCAACCAGCCTTCGAACAAGAAAATGATCCCAACGCCCCGCGGTGCCCTGGAGTCCTGGATGCCTTTGCATCACCTGACCAGTCTTTATCAGGCTGGGGTGGATTTCGCAAACGCGGGCGCAGAGGATTTGCTACGCTTGCAACAAACAGTCGACCAGATTACCGCCATGTTGTATGCCCGCACCTCCCTCATGCTGGAAGTGCCCTATTCCAAGTCGTTGTTGGTTCACCCCGACACAGGTCTTGCGAAGGACGAGGTGGCGCCTGAGACCGAAGTGCCTGCACTCGCGGCACCGCAAGCGCCTGACATGGATTTGGCACAGAGCGTCCCCGAGCACGAAGCCGAGGTGGGTGCCTTGCAAGCCAAGCCTGCGCACGCCTGAGAGGTTCTGCATGTTCTCTTCATTGCCACATTGCCTCAAGTTCATCGGCCCGGTTCCGATTCCAGCTAGGTCTAAGATTGAATTCGGGAGCCATTGATCATGAGAGCCAACCAACGCGCCATTGAAAGTTACGGAGATGTCAAGGTCAGTACGGGTGTGGCCAAAGCCAGCAACATTGAATTGATTCAAATGCTGTTTGACGGGCTTCTGGAAAGCCTGGCTGCAACCAAAGGCCATATCCAGCACGGCGCCATTCAGGAGAAATCCAAATGCATCGCCCGTGCCAGCCGCATTGTGCTGGGCCTGCAAGGTGCCTTGGATTTTGAGAAAGGCGGCGATTTGGCTGCCAACCTGAACGAGCTCTATGGTTATGTGACGCGTCGTCTCTTCCATGTCAACGCGCGCAACGATCTGGAAGCTCTGGAAGAAATTTACGGTTTGATGAGTGAAATTCGGGAAGCCTGGGAAGGTGTTCCTTCCCTGATTCCGCATTCTTCCCGGGCTGGAATGTTGATGAATTGACTCTCGAAGGATGAAGTTCCTGCCAAACCATGAGGATGGTCTGAATTTTCAGTTAACCTTCGAGATATCGTGATGATGATCTATCGGTGGCAGCCCTGAGGGCTATGCTGCCGTGACTTTTGGAGTCTTACATGGCAGCAGTTGGCCTGGTCTTACTTTTTGTATTCGTCTTTGGCGGGTACATCATCGCCGGTGGCAAGATGGCCCCCATCATCAAGGCCGCGCCGATTGAAATGTTCATCATTGGTGGGGCCGCCGTGGCCGCCATGCTGATCAGCAACAGCTCGGGCATCATCAAGGGTGCCATGGGCGGTCTGGGCAAGGTGTTCAAGGGCTGCAAGTACAAGAAGGACGATTACCTGGCGGTGATTTTCCTGGTCTCCAAAATCCTGAAGACATTGAAAGCCGAAGGGGCGGTGGCGCTGGAAGCGCACATCGAGAATCCTGAGTCGAGCGCCATCTTCGCTGAGTACCCACCCATCCTGCATGACCATGCGCTGCTGCATCTGATCTGCGACACCATTCGTTTGATGGTGGTGTCATCCAGCAATCTCAGCCCCTATGCCGTTGAAGATGTGATGACGGCTTCCATCAAGCTTCACCACCACAACGAGCTCAAATATGCCGAGGCCTGGGCTGGCATGGAAGGCGCTTTGCCCGCGCTGGGCATTGTGGCTTGTGTGCTGGGTGTGGTGAAAACCATGGCGGCCATTGACCAGCCCCCGCCTGTGCTGGGTGGCCTGATTGGTTCCGCTCTGGTGGGAACCTTCCTGGGGGTGTTTTTGGCGTACGGTATCGTGGGCCCCTTTGCGATCCGACTCAAACAAGTGATCGATGAAGAAGGCGAAATGTACAAAATGGTTCAGCAGCTCATCGTGGCCAACCTGCATGGTCATCCGATGCCCCTGGTGATTGAGGCAGCACGTGTGTGCATCAGCCATCACAATCAGCCCAGCTTTGCTGAAGTCTTTGACGGGATGCGAGGCAAATAAGCATGGCTGACGAAAAGGACGCTGCGGCGCCTGCGGCTGCCGACGCCGCTGCCCCAGGGGAAGCCCCGGCTGCCGACGCACCTGCTGCTGAAGCGGGGCTTGCGCCGGTCATCGTCATCAAGAAAGTCATTGATGACGGACACGGTGGTGCGCACGGTGGTGCCTGGAAGATTGCGCTGGCTGACATGATGACCGCCATGATGGCGTTCTTTTTGCTCATGTGGCTTTTGGGTGCTTCCAATGCCGATCAGCGCAAAAGCATTGCGGATTATTTCAAACCCAGCTCGCACAGTCTGATGCCTTTTGGCCAATTGGCCGGTTCCAATGGTGTGCTTGGGGGGCGTTCCATCATTGACCCAGACGCTTTTCCCTATGCTGCACGCCAGACGGGCTTGCTGGAGCGTTTGACCCCGCGTTCAGAAGGTGGCCCGAACCCGGATACCGATCCGGGGCCGGAGAATGAAAACGAAGCGCCGGATCCTGACAAACTGACGCCCGAGCAGAAGAAGAAAATTGCGGCCGAGGCAGATGAGGCGAATTTCCAGAAGCTTGAAAAAGAGATCAAGCAAAAACTCGGTGAGAACAAGCGCCTGGAAAATCTGAAAGACCAGGTGGCGATCTCGCGTGACAAGCAAGGCTTGCGCATCGAGATCATCGACAAAGCCGATTTCGCGATGTTCCCCAGTGGGACCAATTCCATGCAAGGTCGTGCGCAGGCACTGATTGGTGAAGTGGCTGCCTCGCTGGCGTCCATGCCCAACAAGATCGCGATCCGTGGTCACACCGACAGCGTGCCTTTCCAGAATCCCGATGGGCGTAACAACTGGTCCTTGTCGGCCGAACGTGCCGAGGCCACACGCCAGATTCTGGAGAAGAAGGGTATTCCAGAAAGTCGCTTCACCCGCATTGAAGGTGTGGCTGACACGGACCCCGCCAATGCCAAGGATCCGCGTGACCCGCGCAACCGCCGCATGAGCATCACGGTGTTGAATCAGGACACGAATTGACCCAAGCGTCCCTCCGCCAGCGTGGCGGTAGGGCGCTCAGGCGGATCTCAAATCGTATTTGTTGATTTTTTCAATCAGGGTGGTGCGCTGCAGATTGAGCAGTTTCGCGGTACGCGACACATTGCCTTGCGCCCGTTCCAGAGCCTGTTCAATCATGCTGCGTTCAATTTCAGCCAGGCGATCCTTCAGGGAAATGCCCTCTGGCGGCAATTGCGGCATGCCTTGTGCCAGCATGATGATGTCTTCCACATCGGTTTCCAGAGCCGCTGCGTTGTCCCCGATCTCGGCCAGCACCTCGGGTGGTGGCGTCATGGCCTGAGGCGCAACCACAGGATTTTGTGCCAGCAGTTCCGCTTGCAGGGGCACCAGCCCCTTGGGCAACAGGGTGGCGGGGATGGCACGCAAATCCAGGCGTTGCCCTGCATACAGGGTGCTGAAGCGGTCCACCAAATTGGATAACTCGCGGACGTTGCCGGGCCAATGGTATTTTTGCAGGGCGGCAGTGAAGTCTGCGTCAAAGCGGACCGGCTCCATGCCTGGATTCACAAATCGCAGTCCAAAGTGACGCAACAGGTCAGGAATGTCTTCTGGGCGTTCGCGCAAAGGTGGCGTGACCACGGGCAAGACATTCAAACGATAGTACAAATCTTCGCGAAAGCGACCTGCAGAAATTTCTTCTTCCAGGTCTCGATGTGTGGCGGCAATGACACGAACATCGATCGAAACCTGTCGACTGCCTCCGATGGGGTCGATGGTGCGTTCTTGGAGCACACGCAGCAATTTGACCTGCATGTCCAGCGACATGTCACCAATTTCGTCCAGAAAGATGGTACCGCCATGGGCCAATTCAAAACGTCCGACCCGGTCATTCACGGCCCCGGTGAATGCGCCTTTGCGATGTCCGAAAAGTTCACTTTCTAGTAAATCCTTGGGGATAGCGGCGCAATTAATAGGTACAAAGTTTGAGCCAGCGCGATGAGATTGCTCGTGCAAAGCACGCGCCAGCAACTCTTTGCCCGTCCCGCTTTCACCGGTGATCATGACCGTCGCGCTGGAGTTGGCGATGGTGGACAGCATGTTGCGCAAGCCTTGCGCTGCGTGACTGATGCCGATGTAATGGGAGTTTGTTTTCATGCCGATACGCTGTTCAATGCATTGTCCGAAATGCGTTGCCAGAGGCAAGACCACAAAAGTATTCGATTTTGCAAGTGTGCCCTGGTGAACTGTCGACCGCTATCAAGAAGTTCATCCTGAGGTCGAATCAGAGACAGACCCACCACGAGTTGCCATGGCGGTTTTGGATTGACATTGGCGACTCATCGTTTCAAGAGGAACATGTCATGAACCGTCACGCCCTATTCGCCGTTCTGAGTGGCGCTATTTTGTTGAGTGCTTGCCAATCCACGCCGCTGAGTGCCAGCGCACCGATTGCGGCTCTTGCCAGCGCGGCGCCGGCACCCGCTGCGCCACCCGCCTCCATGATTGCCCCCATGGTGGAAAAACGTGAAACCTTTGTCGCGACCGGCTATGCTGTGATCAGCGTTCAAAACCACAAAAACCCTGCCCAGCAGCGCTTGTTGGCCATCCGCGCTTCCAAATTGGACGCCTACCGTTCACTGACCGAGCAGGTGTATGGCCAGCAACTGGATGCCACGACGACCGTGGCAGACATGACCGTGATGAACGACACCTTCCGCACCCGTGTGGAAGGTGTGGTGTACGGTGCGCAATTGGTCAGCATCACGCCTGTGGGCGAAGACACCTATGAAACCACTTTGTCTCTGGATCGCGCGGTGGTGCAAGACCTGCGCAGTCTGTACCTGAGTCAAATTGCCACCCGCGCGCGCTGATTTCTGAAGAGGCCTGAGCTGTGAAGCATTCTCTGATCCAATGCTGTGGCGTTTTTGTCCTGCTGGCGCAAGCCATGAGCGGACAGGCGGACACGTTGCGCGCGGAAGAGAAGTTGCAGGCCATCCGCCAATCCCTGGTGCAGGTCGCCCTGGACGGTCCGACGGAGGTGCGAGCGACCTCATGGGTGGATGGGCGAGGTGTGCTGCATGACAGCAGCAGCTTTGTTTCCGGTGCCGTGGTCCGAGGTGTTCGCGTTCTGGCCTACAACAAGCCCTTGAACCAGGAGCCTGTGGCCACAGTGCAAGTTGAGCAACAGAAAGAGGTGGCGCAAGCTTGTCGCTCCCCTGCCCATGAGCGCGCTCAGCCCTGGCACCAAATGCAGCTGGACATTCAATTGTCTGCGCACATACCGATTGCATTACGCCAGTCTGCCTACCAATCCTCGATGGTGATTCGCCAGTGGTTGCGACAGCACAGTGCCCACAGTGCCTTGTGGCGAGTGGTGGAGCCCTACCAGCCGACAACACGCTATGAGCAGGCTCTGGTAGGTCGGGGTGAACAGTACATTCCTTGGCGTCTGACTTTGCGTATCGAACCAGGCCAGGATGCGTATGGCACCTCTACGGCTGTCATTCTGCGATGGGACGTTTCTCGTCGCCACGATCGGGTTCTGTTGCTCCAGCAGCAACAAAGCTTGAACATCGAGTCACCAGAAATAAGCGGTTTGCCGCAACGCTTGTCCTCCTCCATGCAAGAACAATTGCAACAGATCCTGCAATCGTTCGAGCAGGCGCTGGAAAGCAAACTGGCTTGTATTGCACCTCAATTTGAGGTGTTGACGGCATCCCCCAGTCAACTGCGAATTGCCGGCGGCGAAACGAGTGGTTTGCGGGTCGGAGATCAGCTGATCGTGGCCGATCGCCACAAACTGCCATCCCGCACACTCGAGCCCAAAGCCCTTGACCAAGTGGCGTTGGCTGAGGTGCAATCTGTGTCCGGCTACTATGCCGAACTCAAGCAGATTGCGGGTCCCAAATTGGTGGGGGCGGCCCAATGGGTGGCTGTTCCCTACAGCCCTTGAGATGAAGGAGATTTTCATGCAGCTCGAATTTGTTGCAAACGTTTTTTGTGCACATGCTGTCAAGCGCGCCGTGCTGACCATGGCCGTGGGCTCTTGGGCGATGCTGGCACAAGGGGCCGAACCGGTGGGAACAGGCGGCAAAACCTACACGGTCAAACCTGGCGATACCCTGGATAAAGTTGTGCGCACCCAAATGGCCGACAGCCCATTGCGTGCTGATCTGTTGAAAGAAGCGTTGGTCAGCCAAAATCCTGGCGCGTTTGCAAAGGGTTCCCCGAAAATGTTGTTGTCCGGTGCCACATTGCAATTGCCCAATCAGGAGGCTTTGCTGCGCAAACATCTGGGCCATGCTGCACCGTTGTCAGAAAATGCGGGTGGTGTTGAGAGCGGCCAAGCACGCAAGCACTGGGTGCGCTATCCCTGAGCGCCCTGGCGCTGAAAAGGCATGGCCATGTTCGGCCCGGAAAATGTCCTTGGCGTCGTACGAGCGCCGGCAATCCATCTGGATACCCGACACTTGTGGGTGGAGACCCACACTGCCGAGCAATTGAACTTGCGGGATGGTCAGGTGATTCAGGCGGTTGCCAGGGCTGAAGATGGTGCCGTTCGACTCTGGCTCAAAGATTTTTCATTTGGAATTCCCAACGGCTGGAATGTGCGCGAAGGGGACAAGCCCTTTTTGCGTGCCACTTTGACGCCGGGCGGGTGGGGCTTGTTGATTCACCCTGTTGTACCGGGTGCAGGTCATCCAGCGCCACCTGGCGTGGTTCCCGTTCGGGCTGAAGTTAGCGCAGAAAGTCCCCTTCTTTTACAAGGGGCGCGGCTGAATACCTTGCTGTTACAGCCACCGGGCTTTTCTTCCTTGCTGCCATGGCTTCAACCAGGTGTGCTGGAGGTGCTGGCGCGCAGTATTGGTGCCAACGATTGGCTGGGGAAATTCAAGGCGGCTTCGTTGGTGATGGCTCAATTGAATCCTGACATGCTCAGACGCGCCGTGCAGGCCCAGGCGCGCAGCGTCGAGCACGACCTGGGGCAACAACGCATCGCAGAGGATGAGCCCAAGTCACTGCTGAGGAAATTGCTGGCGTCGCTGGCGCAGGAGGAGGGCCAGGCCCTGGTCGACAAGGTCTCCAAAGACTTGCACCGTGCGGTCGATGAGCTTGAGGCTGCGCAATTGCAAACGGTTCAGGACTTGAGCCGCGGTCAATTGGCTTTGCACGTGGTCTTGCCATTTGTGGATGCCGACCCCGTTGAATTGTTTTTTCATCGCCCGCCTTGCTCCAAGGAACAGGAGGCACCACCGCTGAGTGTGGACATCCACTCACGCTCACGTGGCCTGGGTGAGATTTGGCTCAACACCCAGATTTCGGGGGGTCACCAGGTCGATTTGATGATGTGGGCTGTGAAATCCGAAACCGCTCAACTGGCGCAACTCAATGCCACTGAGTTGCAGTTCGAAATGGATGCGTTCGATTTGAAGTTGCGTTCGTTTCAAATTTTCAATGCCCCCCGTCCCGGTCAGCCAGAAGAGTGGACACCGCCCGCACGTGGTTCGGTGGTGGATGCGCGCGCATAAGGACACGCCATGAAATCTCTTGAAGCCATTGCCCTCGAATATGGTCGTAACAAATCGCCACGTGTCACAGCCAAAGGGCAGAATGAGTTGGCACGCCGTATCCTGGAGGAAGCGCAAAAGCAGGGCGTTTATGTGGCTGAAGACCCGCAACTTCTGGCGTTGCTGAGTCGACTCGATATCGGGGAAGAGATTCCCCAGGACATGTACACCGCAGTGGCGGTCATCTTGTCGTGGGTGTACTGGCTCAAGGGCATGCGCCCCGGCGATGAAAAAAAACCAGAAGCCTCTCAGGCCTCGCTGTAACCGCGTCCCTTGCGCATGCGGTTGACGCGCCCCAGGCGATCGTAGACATCCACCGAACTGGCTGGATCGGTGACTTGCAAGCTGTCGAGCGCGCCACGGATGGCGTCAAGCTTGCGGACAATCAAAATCTCATTGCGGCGGTGCATGTCTCTGCACGCCAGCATTTGCGCACGAAAAGAAGCCCATTCGCTGCCCAGTTTGTCGGCATCTTCGGGCTGACGAACCCCGGTGATGTCGCTCAACTCCTGGAGCAAGCCTGTCTTCAGATCGAGCAATTGCTCAAATCGTTCCAAGTCCTGGACTTTGAGCGCCGCAAATTCTTCTTCCAACACAGCGGTGAGCGCCTGTACACGCTCGAGTGCCAGCGCCAGTCCGGACACCGTGTCTGAAGGTGAAAGCGTGGCTTCCATGGGGATCAACCCTGGATCATCTGCTCAATGGCAACAAAGTTTTCTGCAATACGGCGCGGGTTCAGGGGGTAATTCCCATCCTTCAGAGCCATTTTGATGGCTTCTACCTTTGCACGATCAAAGTCAGGCTGGTTTTTCAGTTTTTGATCCACATTGGTCAGGCTCACGGAGTCGGATTCCGCCGCCGGCTTTTCGCGCACAGCTTTGGTGTCCTCCAGTGAGGTCTGAGCCAGGTTGCCAGATTTTTTCTCGACCTTGTCGAGGGCATTGCGTACCGCCGTATTGGATTGGGCGACACGAGCCTGGTGCGAAATGGCGTCAGTCATGGTCTTATCTCTTTCAGTTAAAGGAAGACGAATCTTTCCTTGGCATTGTGAGGATCGGCATCAGACTTTACATCTTGAGCCTTTTCTCGGAAAGATCTGCAAAAACCCCGAAATGAATTCTTTTGGATCATTTCAAAGACCCTTTGCAGCGTTGAAACCGGTGACCACTGCAGAGAGAGATCGACCGGACTCGGTGTTTTTCAACCGAATTTGCTCACCCATCAACCCATCTTGCTGGGCTTCGGCACGTACCGTGATGGAAAATCCTTTGCCTTCGCCCACCGAAACCAGCACTTGCTGGCCACGACGCACCATCAGGCTGGCTTTGACGTCATAGCTTCGCAGCGGTGTGTTGGCAGGCAAATCGCGCAACAACTCCATGTTGCTCACGTCTTTCAAGTCTTGCACAACCTGGGTCTCACTGGGGGACAACGCCATGTCTGTTTGCTTGAGCAGGCCAGGCTGAATGACGGTGCCGCGTTTGAGCAGCTGGGTTGAAACCCAGACCTGACGCTGGACTGTCTGGGGCGAGCCCGCTGCAGGGGGGCTACCCGACTGACCCTTGATGCTGACTTGTACATAGTGCTGCCAGGCGGGTTGCTCGCAGCGGGCACGGACTGTCTGACGATTGTTGAAGGGATGATCAAACAGGATGGCGCGTTGGCACGGCTCGAATTTCAGCCGTGCATCCATGGGCGCCATGTGAATCTGATCCATGGGCGCCCCTTGCGTCTGGGCGATCCAATGCTTTACTTTGTGCTGCAGGTCCTCCGGGCCACTGGCCTGGGACCAGCAGGGCATGGCCATGCCCAACCACAGGGCAAAGCCCAGGCTCAGGCCAATGCCTGAGCGCTTTTGCAGGAGGTTCTGATGGCGGCACAACATTTGCAATTGACTCTTTGTTGTTGTTGAGGTTTTGACGATTTTTTGTCAGATGCTCAACCTCATGCAAATTTGATACCAACCCAAAAAATCCTTCGCAGAGCGCCTTATGTCACTGAATATAGATCCAAAAGCACTCATATCCAGTGCATTGTTAGATCAAAGAAATGATGTTCTGGCTTTGCGCTCGCAAACAGGAGCGACTCCTGGCGCAGGCAATTTCTCCAGAATTCTCTCGAGTACGCAGCAAAATTTCCGTGTCAATTCTCCGACGTCGCTGGCAATACCTCAGTTGACTGTCAAGCCAGGCGACACGCTCAGCAACATCGTCAGGAATTTCATGGGGGAGCGAGGCATTTCAATTTCGCAAAACGATGCCTTGCGGATGGCGCAAGATGTGGCCAAGGCCAGTGGCATTCAAAATCCGGATCGAATTTTTCCAGGTCAGCGCTTGAATGTTGCCTCACTGCAGGCCGCTGTGGCCCAGCAGTCTGTGTCCGTACAAAATGCCATGACGGGCGCTAGCCCGGGTGTCAGCCTGGAAGAAATCGCTGCAACCGCAGCACCTCCCGTCCAACTCTTCACCAAGGTTGATACACAGGCCCATCCTATTTTGCAAAAGACATTGGACCGGGCCGTCAGCAAAGGGTTTATTCCCGCGCAAGAGCGACAAGCGGTGCATGACCGCATTCTTCAAATGGCGTCTGAATACAAGTTCGCTCCCGATGATTTTGCGCGCATCACCCTGATGGAAAGCGATGGCATGAATCCCAAGGCCAGCAACAACCGTTGTCACGGCATCATTCAATTCTGTGACGGACCGGACCGTGGTGCCGCCAGCGTGGGTTTTGGCGCCAATCCCAAGGCCATCCTGAAGCAAAGCGTCCTGCAGCAACTGGACATGGTTGCCAAGTATTTTGATGACACAGGTTTGAAAAACTTCGGTCCCGCAGGGCTGGATGATTTGTATTTGACTGTGCTCACTCCGGCTGCACGCCAAGAAACCCGTCCCCATGTTGGTTTGAACATTGCAGGGACGCAAGCCCCTCATCTGTATGTGAACAAAGATACACGTTCCGGGATCACCCGCCAGTCCATCTTGCAAGGTCTGCATCAGGTGGCCAATGAGCGTCTGGGGCTGGACAACAAGCCCGTGGCGCAATCCACGAGTCCCTTGCCACCCACCCGTGCACAACTCATGCGGGTCAGCGCCTATTTCAATCCCAACGCAAACCCGGTGCGCTGAGCGGCAAACCTTTGCCGCTGGCCAGACGCAACGGAAGCGGCTTGCCGATCGCGCGCGCATCTCAGGGCTTGAAACTGGCGGAAAACCATCGGCACGCTTATTGCATCTATCGACACGAGACTTTTTATCTTGAGAGTCGGGGCCTGAAAAGGCGATGTGTTTCCACCAGGAGCGAGCATGAATTTACTTTCAAACGCATTTGGCATCCATGAGCAGGCGCTGCAAGTCAGAAGCCAGCGATTGGAGGTGTTGGCGCGCAACATTGCCAACGCGGACACGCCGAACTTCAAAGCGCAGGACCTGGATTTCAAGGCCATGCTGAAAGAGGTCAAGAAAGATGTGCTGACAGCTACACATGCCAAGCATTACGCCGCTGTGGCGGAGGCGCCGGACAACGGCATGCGCTATCGCACGCCATTCAACAGCTCGTTCGACGGCAACACCGTGGAAATCAGCGTTGAGCAGGCTCAGTTTGGTAAGGCGGCCGGTGACTACCAGGCGACCTTGCAATTTCTGGAAAACCGCATTGGCGGGATTCGCAAGGCCTTGAAAGGGGAGTGATAAAGCATGAGAACCCTTGACAGTGTTTTTGGCATTGCAGGCACAGCCCTCAACGCGCAGTTGGTCCGCATGAATACGACGGCCTCCAACTTGGCCAACGCCACGACGGTTGCGCCCAGTGAGAAAGAGGCCTTTCGAGCCAAACGTACGGTGTTCAAAGCCTTGGTGCTCGAAGAGATGACCAACGCAGGGGCTCCCCATTTGGGTGGGGTGAAAGTGGATCAGCTGGTGGACGACCCGACCCCCATACGCAGCTTGCATGATCCCGGCAACCCGATGGCCGACAAGGATGGATTCGTGTACTTGTCCAACGTGAATGAAATGCAGGAAATGGTTGAAATGATGGCCGCTTCCCGCTCTTACCAAAACAACGTCGAAGTGGTGAACACGGCGCGTCAGCTGATGATGCGCACGCTGGACATCACCAAGACCTGACCTGGAGTCTGAACCATGGCCGGCACCACCAGCACCCAAGCCGCGCTGCCCAATGGCATCGTGCGCTACGAAGACTACATTGCCCAGAAAAAAACCACACCCCAGACGGAAACGATGGGGCAAAGCCAGTTTTTGACTTTGTTCACCACGCAATTGAAAAACCAGAACCCACTCGATCCGGTCAAGAACGAAGCATTTGTGGCGCAACTCGCGCAGTTCTCACAATTGGAGGCCACCACCTCCATGAAGCAAAGCCTGGAGAACATGGTGGCCAGCATGCAAGGCGACCGGATGCTGGCTGGATCTGCACTCATTGGCCGCAAAGTCGGGGTGCCCAACGGGCCGGCTGTTTTGCTCAATGGTCAACCTGTGAGCGCCAATATTGATTTGCCCACCGGGGCCGATGGCCTCAAGCTTGAAGTGCAGAACGACAAGGGGCAAACCGTGCGCACCCAGATTTTTGGCCCACAGATGACGGGCAGCGCCAGCCTCAGCTGGGACGGTCTGGACGATGCAGGCAACAGCATGCCCGATGGCAATTACCGCTTCATCGCGACCATGACCAGTGGCGGAAAAACTTCCCAACCCGCTGTCAACACCCTGGCCACTGTTCGCAGTGTCAGCAGCGCGGGGACCGCAGACAACACCTGGCTGCTTGAAGTCGATGGCGGCAGAACCGTCAGCTTGAACGACGTCAAGCGCATTGGCTATTGATTTTCTATTTGACCGTTTCGGAGATTTCTCACCATGTCCTTTTTTACAGCACTGACAGGCTTGAATGCAGCGACGGCTCAATTGGGTGTCACCAGTAACAACATCGCCAACGCGGGCACGATTGGCTTCAAGCGGTCGCGCACCGACTTTGGCGATATTTTCGCCACGTCGCCGTTGCAAAAAGCCACTTCAACCATCGGTCAAGGTGTGTCACTGAAGCGTGTGACCCAGGAGTTCAGTCAGGGCAACGTGAGTTTTTCATCCAACACCCTGGATCTGGCGATTACCGGTGACGGTTTCTTCCCGCTGAAATCGGCGGACGGCTTCCAGGACATCTACACACGCAATGGTTCGTTCATGATGAACGACCAGTACAACGTGGTCAACTCGGCAGGACAACGACTGATGGCGGCTTCGGTCGACAGCTCGGGCAAAGCGAACCTGACCGACATGAACGTGTTGACCATCCCTCAGAAGACCACCGGCCAGGCCAAGGAAACCACGCTGGTGAAGCTGGGACTGAACTTCCCTGCCGATGCGCAGGTGATCACAGATTCTTTCAACCGCAACAACCCCAACACGTACAACAAGAGCACAGCTCTGACGGTGTATGACAAGGGGGGTAACGGCTACCTGGCGACGGTTTACTACGTCAAAACACAGAACGCGAGCGCGAGCAAGCCGACCAACAAGTGGCAGACCTATGTCTACATTGGCGATTCATTGGTGAGTGCCTCTTTGCAGCAGGCGACCAACGATTCCAACGAAAAAATGTATGTGAACAAATACGGCCAGTTGAAGCCGGAGAGCGAAGTCAGTGACCTGCTGGTCAACGCCAAAACCAAGATGTTCTCCCTGGATGACCTGTCGGATGTGAGAACCTCCATCCCAGCGAGCATCACTGGCAACAGCCTGGCCAGTTTGTACACCAATGCCGACACGAAGATTGATTTTTCGGATTTGACGGATGCCCAGAAATTGAGCCTGACCAATTTCATGGAAGTCAGTGTGGATGGATCGGAACCTGTCAATCTGGACATGTCCAGTCTGGCTGGACAGCAGTTGACGGGCTCTCAAATTGCCAAAGCTCTGACCAATGAATTGAATCGCCAGTTCGGCGACGAGCGCTACTTTGATGTCTCCAGCATGGTGGCATCTCAGCCTTTGACGCTGGTGCATGATCCGGACGCGGAAGGTGTTGGTACGGAACTCAACATCGATTTGAGCGACCTGACCACCTTCACAGAGAACTTCACAGGCGGAAACAAGGTGACGGATCCCAGCAAAGTCCAGATCAGTCAGCTTGTGTACGCCATGCAAAAGAAGGTGGATGCTGCCATCACAGCTGCAGGCAGTGACCTGCCGCCTGGCACGGCCATTACCGTCAGTTATGACCCTTACACGCGTGGCTTCAAATTCAAGGAAGCGGATGGTACCAATTTGGGTTTGCGTTCCAACGTCAACAGCAACAGCATTTTTGGCTTGAGCACTTCACTCGAGTTGCTGGATGCCAATGGCGGTTATTCGGCGTTGGTGGGGCCCAATGGCGACTTTATTCGCCCGCTCAGCGAGCAACGCTATGGCCTCAAAGTCGAATTCGACAACGTGAAGCAAAACTTTACGATTTCGTCAGGCACCACCGGGGATGCCTCCACCATCAAGGTCACGATTCCTTCGTCGGAAATGGTGGATGGTCAGCCCGTGTTCTACAACGATTTTTCCAACCTGGACGCGATTCCCTCCACGGCTGTGGAAGGCTACGCCAAAACCTTGCTCGGCATTTCCAATACCGTGGAAGTGGTCACCAAAGAGGAGGCCATTCGCGGTGTCGCTTCTTCGCCAGCTTCGGTGACAGGCTCGCCAGTGCAAATCAACGTGAACAACAACTTCACCGTGGATGCCACCAACTACAAGTTTGTGGTGGCCGTCGATGATGTCAAAGGCACCGTGGAGCTGCCGTTCGGTAACACCTACACCCTGGACAGTTTCAAAGCGGAACTGGAAAAGCGAATCAACCAACTTGCCAACGAAACCGGTAGCACGGTGTCAGGGATCAAGGTGGGCTTTGATCGTGCAAAGAACTCCTTCACTTTCACCACAGGTACTGCGTCGACCAATTCCTTCATCAAGGTGTCGGGTAGCAGCACATGGGGCCTGGCCAACCTGGATGCAGGTCGTGGTGCCACCTCCACCTGGATCAAACCGACACAGTTCACCGAATTGGTCGATGGCGTTCCGGTGGCCAAGTACATCGATGAATTCGGGAATGAAACCAGCAGCGCTGATGGCTTTAAAAACCTGCCCGAATGGTCACCGATTTACCTCGACAAAGGTGAATTGACTTTCGACACCGGCGGTAACCTGGTGTCACCCAAAGCCGGCTCGCAATTGGACACCGTCTATCTGGCAGACGGTAAGGGCGCCTTGACCATCAACATCGACTATTCCAAATCGACCCAATTTTCATCGCCCTATGCCGTTTTGTCTCAATCACAAGACGGTGCCCCCGAGGGGGACTTGGTGGGGGTGAGCATCGGTGACGATGGCTTGGTCAATGCCAGCTATTCCAACGGCTCCCAACAGTCGCTTGGCAAGGTGGTTCTGGTCAACTTTTCGAACCCGTCGGGTTTACGACAGATCGGCGACTCCAGCTTCTACGCCAGCTCCGGTTCCGGTGTACCCAAGACGGGTGAAGCCGGTTCTGCGGGCTTTGGAACGGTTCGCTCAGGTGCGACCGAGCGCGCCAACGTTGACTTGACCCAGGAGCTGGTGGACCTGATCACTGCACAGCGTAACTTCCAGGCCAACGCCAAAGCGATTGAAACAAGCACCACGCTGACCCAAACCATCATTCAAATTCGGGCTTGATGGCCTGAGTTGAGGAGCTGACATGGACCGTCTTGCATTCAATGCCGCCGCCGCGATCAATGAGCAACGCCTGGCGCGTCAGGTGTTGTCCCATGAGATGGCCAACATCAATACGACAGGTTTCAAAAGAAGCTACGAAGTATCCCTAAAGGCTTACAAAGCGGATGGTGATGGCTTTGACTCCAGGCATCAACCGCAGGCCGTTAACAAGGATCTGATTCAGTTGCGGCCAGGCCCCCTCATGGCCACCGGGCGTGAACTCGACATTCTGATGAACGATTCCACCGTGATGGGGGTGAACGCACCAAATGGGCAGTTGGCCTTCACGCGTCGTGGTGATTTGCGTGTCAATGCCACTGGTGTCCTGGAAACGGGCGCTGGTCATGTGGTGCGCGGCGAGGATGGCCCCGTGACGGTGCCGCCCGGTTTCAAAGTCAGCATCAGTGATGATGGGGGTGTTTATGCTGTGGACCCTGCGCAGCCCGGGGTGCAGCAGCCTGTCCTGGTGACCCGGCTTTTATTGCGCGATGCCAGTCAAACCCCGCTGTCCCGGCGGGAGGATGGCCTGTTCAAAGTTGACGGACAACCGACTGGCGCGGATTTTGCAAGTGGTCCTTTGCCGACATCTGTGACCACCAAAGCGCTGGAAGGCAGCAATGTGAATCCGATGGAGGCCATGGTCA